>Ga0137362_10000161_pt1 | contig 30506 bp, 22 predicted proteins | sample MadtaG_2_FD_104801 | JGI IMG/M metagenome (GOLD analysis project Ga0137362, IMG submission 104801) | Vadose zone soil microbial communities from Angelo Coast Range Reserve, California, USA - Mad1_100_16 metaG | ecosystem: Environmental > Terrestrial > Soil > Vadose zone | place: USA: California... | reverse complement strand
CGGAGCTTGGATCGATCAGAGCCAGTCACTGAACCTCTTTACCGAATCGCCTAATATCGGACGCCTCAGCTCCATGTACATGTATGCCTGGAGGAAGGGCATCAAGACAACGTATTATCTGCGATCCCGACCGGCCACCAGAATCGCCAAGACCACAGTTGCGTCGCCGGTTGAGGAGACATCTGTGACGACCGCGCTAGCCTGTTCGCTCGATAACCCCGACGCCTGCGAGGCCTGCCAGTAACGCGCAAAGGAGATTCAATGTCCATCCATATTCCTGATTCCATTCTCAATCCGGGGCTCTGCCTAACGCTGCGGCCGATGCGCTACCCGACGTTCTACGAGATGTTCCAGAATGGCATCCGCAACACCTGGACGGTCGAGGAGGTAGATTTCGCGACTGATCTTGCGGACCTAAAGTTACGGCTGACTCCAGCAGAAAGACACCTGATTCGGCGGTTGGTAGCCTTCTTCGCCACGGGCGATTCCATCGTTTCTAACAACTTGGTGCTTAATCTTTATCGGCACATCAACTCCCCGGAAGCCCGGCTCTATCTCTCCCGCCAGCTCTACGAAGAAGCCGTGCATGTGCAGTTTTATTTGACGCTGCTCGACAACTACGTTCCCGATCCCACCGACCGCGCGGCGGCGTTTGCCGCGGTGGAAAATATCCCGTCCATCACCAAGAAAGCCCAGTTCTGCACAAAGTGGATGGACTCCATCCAGGAATTGAACGCGCTGCGGACAGTGGAACATCGGAAGCAGTTTCTCCTGAACCTGATATGTTTCGCCGCCATCATTGAAGGGCTCTTCTTCTTTGCCGCCTTTGCCTACGTTTATTTTCTGCGCTCCCGTGGGCTGCTACATGGTCTGGCGTCCGGCACCAACTGGGTATTTCGCGACGAGAGCTGCCATCTCGAATTCGCTTTTGAAGTCGTCAACGTGGTTCGGCAGCAGGAGCCAGAGCTCTTCGATCAGGAAACGGAAACGAACGTGGTCCAGATGATTGAAGAGGCCGTGGGCTGCGAAACTCAATTTGCCCAGGACCTGCTCTCCGGCGGTGTGGCCGGCCTCTCCGTCCGTGACATGAGGCAGTACCTGGAATACGTTGCCGATTCGCGCCTTAGGCGCTTGGGCATGAAGAAGGTGTATGGCTCGAAGAATCCGTTCTCCTTCATGGAACTTCAAGATGTACAGGAGCTAACGAACTTCTTCGAACGCAGGGTTTCCGCCTACCAGGTGGCGGTGCCGGGAGAAGTGGAATTTCACAACGAATTCTAGCGGGCGATCAATGCCATGAACGAGCGTTTGCAAGACCCGATATCCATGATCGAAATCGTCTTTCCGGACCAAACAAACCACTACGGCACGCTGTTTGGTGGGCATGCCCTGCGCTTAATGGACAAGGCGGCCTTCGTTGCCGCCTCTCGTTATGCGCGCCGCACGGTTGTCACCGCGTGCTCGGAGCGCGTCGATTTCAAAACGGCTGTCCATCACGGAAGCCTGGTTGAACTCATTGCCTCGGTGATCGCAACCGGCCACACGTCGATGACGGTTTCAGTAGATCTTTTCTCGGAGGATCTTCTTTCGGGCCAGAGGCAGCTCTGTGCCAACGGACGCTTTGTCCTGGTGGCCCTCGACGAACAAGGAAAGCCTACGACAGTGGCGGAAACGGGTCTGGGAAAGAAGAGCTAGGCAGACTCGTTTATAAAAAGGAGATGGGATGGCCATTGCTTCAAACCTTGGATTTCCGCGTGTCGGCGCTCGCCGTGAACTGAAGAAAGCCTTAGAAGACTATTGGTCGGGGAACGGGCACGAGTCAGGATTGCTGGCAGTGGGCAAGGCGCTCCGCCAGCAACACTGGACGTTGCAAAAGCAGAGTGGGCTGGAGCACATTCCGTCCAACGACTTTTCACTGTACGACTCTGTGCTGGACACCGCCGCCATGGTCGGCGCCGTGCCTTCCCGTTATGGGGCCGACGCGGGAAAGGTTGATCTACGCACTTATTTCGCCATGGCGCGCGGCCTTCAGGAAAACAGCGCGCCCGGAACTTCGTCGCGTCCTGCCGACGTCCCGGCCATGGAAATGACGAAGTGGTTGGACACCAACTATCACTACATTGTTCCAGAATTCGAGCACGGCCAGCGTTTTCAGGTGTCCTCGCTGAAGCCAGTTGAAGAATTTCTGGAGGCGAAAGCACTTGGCATCCAAACTCGCCCGGTACTGCTCGGTCCCGTTTCGCTTCTGCTCCTCGGAAAAAGCAAAGACCCCAATTTGCGGCCGTTGTCCCTGCTGGAGACACTCCTTCCCGTCTACGCAGACATCCTCCAGCGATTAGAAAACGCTGGCGCAGAGTGGGTACAAATGGACGAGCCCTGCCTTGTTCTCGATCTGACCGCTGAGGCCCCAAGGGCCTTCGCTTCTGCCTACTCTCAGTTGAGCGACGCCACCAAGCTGCGTTTGCTGGTAGCGACCTATTTCGAGGGACTGCGCGACAATGTCAACATCGTCCTTGGGCTGCCCGTTGCTGCGCTGCACGTGGACCTGGTTCGGGCGCCCGATCAACTTGAGCCTCTGCTCGAAAACGCCCCATCGGACCTTATGCTGTCTCTGGGAGTGATCGATGGGCGCAATATCTGGAAAACTGATCTACAGCGCGCCCTCACTCTAGCGGAGCAGGCGGTCAACAAACTTGGATCGGATCGCGTCCTCATTGCCCCTTCGTGCTCGCTGCTGCATTCCCCGGTGGACCTGGACCTCGAAGTTCACCTCCGCGGCGATCTCAGAGAATGGCTGGCATTTGCCAAACAGAAAGTGGAAGAAGTCGTTCTAATCGCCCGTGCCATCAACCAAGGGAGCGCGGACGTGAGGGAAGCATTTGCGGCGAATGAGCAAGCGATGGCCCGGCGCAGGGAATCTCCCCTGGTTCACGATCAGGCGGTCAAAGTGCGTGCCGCGCAGGTTACTCCAGAAATGCTCCGCAGGACAAGTGAATATCCTGTTCGCCGCGAAGCGCAGCGTGAAAAACTCAAGCTTCCGTTATTTCCCACAACCACGATTGGCTCGTTCCCCCAGACGGCGGAGATACGAACTGCCCGGTCCCAATACAAGACCGGAAAACGCGAGCGTAAAGACTATAACGCATTCTTGAGAGCGGAAACGGAGAAGGCGATCCGCTTCCAGGAGCAAATCGGAATTGACGTTCTGGTGCATGGTGAATTTGAACGTAATGATATGGTGGAGTTTTTCGGTGAGCAACTCTCTGGTTTCATGGTTACCGAGAACGGATGGATTCAGAGCTACGGCTCGCGTTGCGTGAAGCCTCCAATCATTTACGGCGATGTTGCCCGTCTCGAGCCCATGACGGTGGAGTGGTCGCGCTTTGCTCAATCACTCACCCAGAAGCCGATGAAAGGCATGCTCACCGGTCCAGTCACCATCTTGCAATGGTCCCTGGTGAGAGACGACCAGCCTCGCGCCGAAACTTGCCGGCAAATCGCGCTGGCGATCCGGGATGAGGTTAGGGACCTTGAGCAAGCTGGCATCGGCGTTATCCAAATTGACGAGCCTGCCATTCGCGAAGGGCTTCCGTTGCGGAAGGCCGACTGGCAGAGCTATCTGGGCTGGGCCGTGGCCGCGTTTCGCACGGCCTCGTGCGGCGCAGCAGACGCGACCCAAATTCATACCCACATGTGTTACTCGGAGTTCAACGACATCATTGAAGCTGTAGGAGAGATGGATGCGGACGTGATCTCAATTGAAACCTCACGTTCACAGATGGAACTGCTCAGCGCATTCGCTCGCTATCGCTATCCCAATGACATTGGACCCGGAGTTTACGACATTCATTCACCCCGCATTCCCAAAAAACAGGAAATCGAGGGCCTGCTTCGCAAGGCGCTACGGTTTCTTTCGGTGGAACAATTGTGGGTCAATCCGGACTGCGGCTTGAAGACCAGAAAATGGGAAGAGGTACGGCCTGCGTTGGCAACCATGGTCGAGGCGGCTCGAGACTTACGCGCCACTGCTCTCTCGTTGCATTGTGGGTAGGGGTTTGCAGCCGTGTGCTCCGGATCTCGCCGGCACTTTTACAGCGACGGCCCGACCGTTATGACAGCAATCCCAAGGCGAATTGCGGGTTCATGCCGCCTGTTTTAGCTGATTACGCCTGCCGCGCTCGATGAAAACACCAACAATGAAAACGACTAGCATGATCGCTTCCGCGCGCACGAGTCCCATGCTTTCCTGCACCGTGCCATCGGTGAGCATCCCGAACACCCTCACAACCAGGGCGACAGCCATGATCAGCCCTACGAAGCCCAAGCCGATCGCATTTCGTTTGGCTTCCATCCGCACGTTGCTATACCGCTCCAGCATGCGTCGGCTAACGTGACCGGCAATTGCCATGATCGTTGAGTCGGACGGTAAACGTCAGAGGAAGCACACGATTGACAGGTTGAGTCCGCAGCCAGAGTCAAAACTCCGTGGTCGTCTAAGGTAATCTAATGCACCCGCAGACCACGCCGTGAAGAAGCTTGCACGCCCTTGTCGGCACGTCACTGATGTTTGCTGGGTAGCCGAACTTGGACTGTGGCCGAAGTTTCGAATTCCACGGCGTTGCCGTTGAACATATAAGGCTGGTCCTGCCACTTTGAAACGGCTTTCGCGGCCGCTTCTATCAGAAAGGGCTTCCCGCGCCGCAGATGAATTTCCTCTACCCTGCCATCCGTTCCGACTATGATTCTGAAGACAACGTCACCTTCAACACCCGCACCTTTGGCTTCATGCGGGTACTCCGGTTCAACTGTTCAACTTCTTTTAACAAGAATTTCGCAGAGGCATCCGCTGATATGTGTAACCGTGATATGGGGTTGGGCCGCGGACTATCTCCATATCCTTTGATCGAAGGCTGGAGTTGCAAGAAGACTGGAAGCATGACGCGCGTCGGAGATGAGCTAAACAAAAGGATTACAACCAGCAGCGCGGAGATAACGCACATACCCATACCTTCTTAGACACCACACACAGAAAGAAACAGGACCGTCGTCGAAGGTGCTTTTTCCCTTCTTAGGAGCGTATCCCAAGCGTTATTAAACTCAATTCTTAACCTGTTTTGTAAAGAGCTTGGCGAACATTGCCCGGTTCGCATCCGAGGGAGGTGCGCCGCTCAAGTCTCTCCAAAAGTCATGTAGGCCGTTGACCCGGTTGACGATATATTTTTCCCGCCCCTCTCCCATTAATTTGTCTCCCAACGCCTCTAGGTCGAGGAGCCCACATGGGAGATCGCGCAGAGGCTAGCGTCAGCTATTGATTGCAGCCATTGCAGCGCCGAGCGATAAGGCGACAGGAACATAGCGTCCCCGGAATTGCTTGTGCAGTCCTCACGTTCAAAACGTGCATGACACCCAGCATCCGCCTCGCTTCTTCACGGATGCGTGACCTCGGGTCTGTTGATGGAAACCGGAGTGAGCTACAACAGGCAGCGGCTGCACAAATTGGGCTACTTCCTCTTAATCATACCAATGTCCAAAGGAGCCATTCTCCCCAGACCATTGCCACAAAGCAGATCAACCAAAATACCAGCGGGCCCGAGGCACCGCGGAATTTGAAGCCGAATGCCTCGAACTCGACTGGCCCAGCAGTTGCCCTTAAGGCAACGACAACGCACAGGGCTGAAACCGCCGACAGGGGGACGCCGATCGTGGCAGCATAATGTTTTTCAATGGTCTGAGTAAACCAGCCTGCGGAACTCTTCGTGCTTGCAGAATGGTAAATGAGCCACACGAAGAAGTATGCACCTAGGAGAGTCGCTCCCGATAGCGCGGCGATATCGGCTGCCTTCCTCAGGCCCCGGTCAAAATTTGAATCGGTTGATTCGGGTTCCATTGTCACGCTAGCTTCCTCTGCACTACTCACCATCATGAAGCGTACCCGCGTTTTGCCTACCAGCAGGGCAGTATACGCCTGAGGTCAAACCCTGACAGCGACGGCGAGAGCTGTGTCCCTCAGGGGACGGACTCACCTTGACCCGGCCCGATTTACTTGTCGTTTGCCGACAAACCAGGAGTTATTGCGGAGCATTTTGCCGTGAGCTGCTGCGCTCGAGTGCTTTGGCTGCGCACGGCAGCGCAGGAGAGAGCGTCACTTCCAGGTGCCGGTGGATTACCTCCGCCGGCGCCTTCAATTTTTCTTGACGCGCGGGTGAGAAGGACGGAGCAACGAGATTCTCGCGGCGGCATCAGAACCTCTGCTACGCACAGCATCGCGCCACAACCAGCGTGATGTCATCCGCCTGCTCAAGCTGAGAGAACCGCCTCGCAGCTTCAACAATTTTCTCCAGAAGAAATGGGGTGGAGAGGTGGCGGTGTGCCCTCGCGATTTCCAGCAAACGATGCTCGCCAAACTCCTCCCCTTCCATATTCGCTGCTTCTGTGACCCCATCGCTATACATTATGAGAATATCGCCAGCGGCAAATTGCTTTTCGAGGACCTGGCATTCAAAGCCGCTGAATAGCCCGATCACGGTAGAAGTAGAGTCAAGGTGTTCCACAATAAATTGTTCACCGCCGCGCAGTAGCAGCGGAGGGGGATGTCCGCAATTCACATAGCACAATCGTCGAGTCGCGTCGTCGTAATTGCCGAAGAAAAGCGTAGCGTAATCGCTGTTGCCAGAGTTCTCATAGAAAAGTCGGTTCACTGATACCAGCAAGTGTCGAAAATCGTCCAGGGCAAGGGGAAAGTATTCTTTGAGCGCGGCCAGAGTCGCGTAGTGACTGCGAAAGTTGGCCTGCAAGTTGGCCATGAGCAGAGCGCCAGATATTCCCTTGCCGGCGATATCGGCCAGGACCAGGGCCGCCCGGCCGGGCCGTAGTTCAAGAAAGTCGTAGTAATCGCCACCTACCTGCCGGGCCGGAATGCACACACCAGCGTACTCAAGCGTCTGGAGCGAAGGCATCTTCTGCGGGAGGAGTCTCGCTTGCACCTCCTTGGCAATCTCTAATTCATGGGCGAGGAGCCGCTCGGCCTCCTCCTTCTCCGCGGCGGCGCGTCGTTCGGCTTCCAGGGCCTCAGTAATAGGGCCATATTCGACCAAGCTGAATCGGTTTCCGTCGCTGTCCTGAAAAACCGCCTGCCGTCCCTTCCAGGGAGTATCTGCAGGAGATTGGGGAAAGGAAATGCCGCGCCCTGACCATTCCTCATGCAAAGCCTCTACATCGCTTGTGACCAAAACCAAGCCGGTATCCTGACCGATTCTCCGGCAGGCATCGGAGTTCTCCGGAGGTCTCACCAACGCCAGCTGTACCGACCGGTCCGGAGGTTCAACAACGATCCAGCGATCCCCCAACGGCACCTGCTGGTCGGCCACCAAGCGAAACCCGAGCTGGTCGACATAAAACCGCACACTTCGGTCCTGGTCGCGAACCATAACGACGGCGAATTGAAATCGCGGATCGTGCGGCCTGGGCATGTGCGCAATTATAAGCGGCGGCGGTGGCGAGCCTTCATCTCGTGCCTCTTGCGGGACCGTTGTGGCCTGCCGTTCTGCTAAACCAAGCCCGGCTTCCGGGCAAAAAAGTACGCCCTTCGGCTCTGGTACTCCACTTCCGGAGGATAGGGCTCGCGCTCGATGATCTCTTCAATGACAAGCCCCGCAGCTTCTACATACCGTCGGATTTTCAATGGCGGAAAGAGGAAGAAATCCATGGAGATAGTCAGGCCCCACAACTCATCCTCATGAAGGACTTCGTCGCCGTTATGAAACGCAAGCAACAGAAGGCCACCCGGTTGCAGTACTCGCTCCATTTCCCGGAACAACAAAGGCAGCGACTCCTTGGGAATATTCACGATGGCGTAAAAAGCCGTGATGCCGGCGAGCGTTCCATCCGGAAGGTCGAGAGCCAGCATGTTCCCTTCTCGGAAGCGAACGTCAGGGCTCAGTTGGCGAGCCTGTTCTAACATTCGCGGAGAAAGGTCCAGACCGAAGACGGTGGTGCCCATATCGTGCAGGTAGCGAGCCACCTGACCGGGACCACAGCCCATGTCACACACTTCGCCGCGCCCGGAGACTTGAGCTGCGAAGCGATTGAGGAGTTCTCGATCAAGCGGCTTGTGCTGAAGTTCGTTGAAAATTCGGCGTGCATATTCGCCCGCGAGTTGATCGTAGCTTTCGCGAATCGATCGTTTTATGTTGTCGTTCATCGTGGTTCTGCTGGATGCCGCCAACAGAGGCTCCCGCTGTTATTGTGCCACCTCCTATTAGTTGCTCACGTGTAACTGGCAAACAGGAAGTAATTCGGCTACTTCCTGCTTGCCGTCTCCAGGGCCATGGAGCGTTGCTCCGTTTCTGGTCCGGCACCCCGGCGGTGCTGTCGTATGCCTTGCAGGTCCAATTAGGAAACAAGGTCGGTTTCTTGAGCTATCGGTTGCGCTGGCCTAACCCGTGCAGATGAAAGGGCTTGACAGCATAACTCTATATATGTAGATTTTTATCATGAGTTCGCGCCTGCGCCTATCGCCTCAAACCATTCAGGTGTTCGATGCCTTTCTGGAAGAACCCAAGGACTGGAGATACGGATACGACATCAGCCGGGACACGGGGTTGAAGTCCGGTACGTTATATCCAATTCTCATGCGCCTAGCCGACCATGGTCTCCTCGAGACTTGCTGGGAGACCACGGAAGCCGGCAAGCCACCTCGTCACATGTACCGATTGACGCGGGATGGTTTGCGGTCGGCAAGAGAACAAGTGCGTTCCTACGCGATGCGTCGCCTACAGCGAGCAGATTTCGGCGAGGTGGAAAGCTAATGTTCGCGATTCGAAGGGTGGCTTCGTGGCTATTGACCGCCATCGTTCGGCACTCGTCCGCCGAGAGCCGGAGCTGGGCAAATGCCATGCTGCGGGAAATGGATTTCGTGGAGAGCGACGGGACCGCTTTGTTCTGGGCGCTTGGAAGCGCAACCGCTTTGTGCAGACATTCTATCTCCCAGCGACTGAGGATGGGCTTCGATGGCTGCCGTGAGGCACTGTCGCTGAAAGACATGGCACGGAGGATGCCTGCAATACTCTCGGGGATAGCCGTCGCGGCCGTTGTCTTAACCCTCTGCATCCTGGCTCTGTCGAGCTTGATACACGCCTCCTGGTTTGAGCCTACGCAGGGGAGACTAGCCGAACGACTGTTGGTGGTCGTAGTTCCCGAGGCTGTCTACGTGGTCAGCGCGGTCGCGCTCTGGCGTCAGAGAAAGTCCATGGCGCTCGGCATTCTGGCAGCTGGGATGATCCTTATCACCCACGCAATCGTCCACTTCGCGACTCATGGATAAATCACGGCGGCGTACTAGAAGCGCAAGTGGCCGAAGTGGGAGACAAACGAGATGTTCCGGCGTAGCACGATGCGAAAGTCGGGGGACCTAGGCGGTGCGATTTTTGAGCACCACGTAATCCCTCTCGTTCTCCTTGCCGCCGCATTCCTGTGTGTGGCACCTCTTCCTCACCCGGTCTGGCCTGTGCTTGCTCATGCGCAAACATCCCCGGATAACATCAGCGCATTTGTTGACGTGACGGTAGTTCCGATGGATTCTGAACGCGTGTTGCGGGACCAAATTGTGCTGGTGGGAGAGGGCCGCATTCTAGAGATTGGATCTTCCAAGGTGGTCCGCGTGCCACCGGGAGCGCACCGCATAGACGCCCAGGGGCTTTTCCTACTACCAGGACTTGCAGACATGCATGTCCACCTTGTGGAAGGCGAGGTCTACTTTCCGCTTTTTCTTGCCAACGGGATCACAACCGTCCGCAACATGGCGGGGGGACCCGAGATGTCCGCTCTGCGTGACCGGGTGAAAAGGGGAGTCCTGATCGGCCCGACTATTTACACGGCCGGACCGATCTTGGATGGCTCCCCGCCAGTCTGGGAAGGCAGCGATGTGGCGATTACGCCGGAGCAAGCCCGGAGCGCGGTTGAAAAACAAAAGAATGCTAGCTACGACTTCCTGAAGGTCTATGACAACTTACTGGCGGCTGCTTATGATGCCATCCTGCAGGCAGCCGCGCAGGCGCATATGCCCGTCGCAGGTCATGTGCCACCGCATGTGGGCTTACAGCGCGTGCTCGACGCGCACCAGCGGTCGATTGAGCACTTGACAGGATACTTCGAGTGGCTGCAAAACGATCGCTCACCTTTCAAACAGTCGAATGAAGGTGAGGCCTTCCCCCATCCAGCGCACTTGCTGGCAAAGCGTCAGGCGCTCGTGAATTGGCTGGATGAATCGCGTATTCGTCAAATTGCTGAGGCGACCGCGAAGGCTGGTACGTGGAATGTGCCCACGCTTGTCGCGTGGCGCAACATGACGCCGCACACTGAACTAGAGGCAGCCTGGAAGCGGCCAGGCACGCGGTACGCGACTTCCATGCTGCATGAATGGTGGAACTCGCATACTGGCTACAGTTCTGAGGACTGGGCCGCTAAGCGTCGTGGCGACACTGTTCGGCTCAAGCTCACGAAAGCGCTGCACCATGCAGGCGCACGCCTGCTGGTGGGGACCGACACGCCTCACCCGTTTGTCGTGCCAGGCTTCTCGGTTCACGAGGAGTTGTCCAACTTTGTCGAGGCTGGTCTGTCACCTTACGGGGCACTCAAGGCTGCGACGGTAGATGCGGCTGAGTTCGTGGGCGCGGCTGGAGAGTTTGGAGTAGTCAAATCCGGTGCCCGCGCTGATCTCATCCTGGTCGAAGGGAATCCCCTGGAGGATGTGAAGAATGCGTCACGAATCGTCGGCGTGATGGTTCGCGGCCACTGGCTGTCGCGGGAAGCCCTGCAGCGCAGCCTCGACGCAACGGGAGGCCCCTCCGTCGACAAGAAGTGATGGTGCCCTACATCGCGAAGAAGCGACCGGAGTTTCTGAATCGACATTGCGTTTTATCTCTGTCAAGGAGAGACACATGAAAACCGTAACTCGGCTGTTTACCCTTCTGCTTCTGTTTGCCGGGAGCGGCTTTGCTCTTGCGCAGCAAGCTCCATCAGGCGAGCACGCGACAGCGTTGCAAACGGTGTCGCAGATTGAAGACAACTCCGTCAGCATAGTGGAACGCGGCCTCGTCCAGGCGGCCGATGCAATGCCTGAAACCAAATACTCCTTTGCTCCGACAAACGGAGAATTCAAAGGCGTGCGCACGTTCGCGCTGCAGGTGAAGCATGTGGCCGCATCAAACTACGCCATGGGATCTGCCATCCTGCGAGAGGCCCCCCCTGTCGATCTAGGTAGTGAAAACGGACCGGAGTCCATGACTAGCAAGGCAGATATTATGAAGTTCCTGAAGGACTCGTTCGCGTATCTGCACAAGGCGGCTAGCAGCATCAACGAGAAAAACGCAACCGAGCAGGTCCCAAACCCAGAAGGGGCAGGCACTGTGCCGAAACTGGACATCGCGACTCGACAATTGTGGCACGCCATGGACCACTATGGACAAATGGTCCTGTATCTGCGGATGAACGGAATTGTTCCGCCGGCCAGTCGCCGTCGACTGTAAACAACAGATGGGTATTGTCAACCCGGGAAGAACTTCGGGAATAGTTTCGGTGGAGGTCGCTATGGCAGGGCATCGCGACGCCCGGAGTTAAGTCCTCTGTCACTGGGAGACGTATAAACGAGCCATCGGTAGAAGGGCCGTCCAGGATGCCACTCCGCACCTTCCGTGATCCAGAACCACGGATTGATGGTGATGGTAGGTGAAAGCTCGTAATTTTGATTCTTTACAGCTATGACTACCAGATGCAAGATTCGGATATCGATAGGAGTTCTGGGGTTGATGCTGGTCGGAGTTGTTGTCCTCCCAGCATCCCGCGCGCAGTATGGCAGGTCGCCTCCAGTTCAAGCAGCACTGCACAACTGCGTTACCAACTTGTGCCGGACTTCCTCAAGCTCGCTTCTAATTCATACTTCTCCGAAGTATCCGGCGTGGCTTTGAATTCTCGGGGCCACGTTTTCGTATTCCAACGCGGAACCCATCCTCTTGTGGAGTTCGATGAAAACGGAGAGTTCGTGCGAACGATGGGCGAAAGTTTGTTCAACCGGCCGCACGGACTCAGGGTCGACGCTTCGGACAATCTCTGGGTGACTGATAACGGAGCTCACTTCGTGCTGAAACTGAATCCCGAAGGCCGCATTCTAATGGTTTTGGGGCAGAAGGACTATCCAGGGAACGACCACTCGCACTTCGACGGTCCCGACGACGTAGCATTCGGCAAATCGGGAGAAATTTATGTTGCCGATGGGGAAGGCAATTCGCGGATTGTGAAGTTCGATCGCGACGGCAACTTCGTTCGGGAGTGGGGACGAAGGGGCTCGGGGAAAGGGGAATTTCGTCTTCCGCACACGATCGTCACCGATTCGGAAGGCCTGGTCTACGTGGGCGATCGGGAAAACGCGCGCATCCAGGTTTTTGATTCCGACGGAAACTTCCGCACAGAATGGACGGATGTTGGACATCCCTATGGGCTCTTCATAGCTCCTGATCAACACCTGTACCTTGCCGACGCGGAAGCTTCTCGGGTATCAGAGATCGACATCCACGGAAACATGCTTGGCAGCTTTGGAATTGCCGGCCGCGGGCCCGGACAATTTGCCGGTGCGCACGCGCTTGCAATTACCTCAAAGAAGGAGATTTTTGTAGCTGAGGTGTTCAACTGGCGAGTGGAGAAGTTCACCCCTGTAGACCACCATCCGTAGGGATCGCCCAGTCTGTACGCTAACTGATTTGTCCATCGGCGCCGCTCAGTGAACACTTAGAGGTACGGAAGCAGTATGTTGCGTGGTGCCGGATGTTCCTTGAATGTTGATCACGTAATTTCGCCTCGGTGTTCCTCCCGTTGGAGAGTTTTGAGATCCTCCACAAGCTACTTGCAGCGCAAGTATGCCGGCGAAAGCGCATGCGAAAAGACAGGTGAGCCAGGGTTGCTTCTTTTCTCGGTTTATAGCCAACACCAGGCCTGCCAGTAGGAATCCGGAGAAGGGCAACCAGAGCGCCGCGATGCGGCGGGTAGGTTCAAGAAACTCGGACCGTCCGAGCGCCGCCGCCGGGGCGGTAGTGCTGATGTTGAGAGTCGAAGTCGTCGAAATATCTCCAGAACTCGGCACCGTGGCCGGGGTAAGGGAACAGGTGGGCGCGTTCGCTACGCTTGGGGAAACCGAACAACTAAGGGAAACCGATCCGCTAAAACCGGCGAGCGACGTGACGGTGACGATCGCGGTGGCGAATTGACCTGCGGACACCGAAGCGGGAGTAATCGCGGATGAGGTTAGGGAAAAATCTGGCGCTGCCACGGCTTGGTGCAAAACGGATGTGCTAGGCCGAAAATTCTGATCCCCACTGTAATGGGCGCTGATCGAGTGAATTCCGGGGGCCAGCGCCGGTACGGAAAAGACCGCGCGGCTGCCGATCAGGGCGGCACTTCCCAGTGTCGTACTGCCCTCTTGCACGGTGACGCTTCCACTCGGTGAAAGTGCTCCGGGAACTGCGGCGCTGACGGTCGTGGTAAGGGTTATGGATGCTCCAATGGCGGAGGGATTTTCCGAGGATCGGATTGCAATGATTGCTCCCGTTCCGTTGAGCAGCACGCTTACACTCCCGGGTGAAAATGCCCCAACATAGGCAAGCGGGGAACTAAGCAGATTCGTAGTGGCGACGTCCAGTTTGCCATCCAAATCAAAATCCCCGACTGCAACCGCGGCTGGTGCCGCGCCGGTTGCGTACTCCACGCGAGGCTCAAAGGTGCCGTCGCCCTTGTTTGTAAAGACCGATAGCCCAGTCGAATCCCCGACCGCGATGTCCGTTTTGCCATCCCCATCGAAGTCTCCAACGGCCACATGTCCTGGAAAAAGCCCGGTGGGGTAATCTACATGCGCTTGGAATGTCCCATCGCCATTGCCAAGCAGGGTACTGATAGTTTGATTGTTCCCACCGTTGACGACAACCAGATCGGCCTTGCCGTCGCCATTAAGATCGCCTACCGCTAAGGCCCCGGGTGTGGGCCCCCCGCTGTAGCTGACAGCAGTCTGGAAGGTCCCGTTCCCGTTGCCGAGAAGAATGTTGATGTTCGACCCATCGACAATAGCGAGGTCGTCTTTGGAATCGCCGCTAAAGTCGGCGACGGCGACGGCAAGCCCCGAGCCCCCGAGATTCGATATTGGCAGAAAAGTACCATCGCCTCTATTCGTAAGGATGCCGACTGCGCCGCTGCCGCCAAGACCGTCACCAACCACGACCAGATCAAGTTTGCCGTCTCCATTAAAATCTCCAATCGCCAGCGAACGCGGGAATTGGATCACAGCATAGTCAACGTGCGGCTGAAAGGTGCCATCTCCATTGCCGAGGAGCACACTTACGGTATTGTGGTCGATGTTGGTCGTGGCCAAGTCTGCTTTTCCATCTCCGTTGAAGTCCCCGGCAACCACCGCCACGGGTAGAAAATCAGAGGGGTACGGGGCGGATTTTTGAAAACTGCCGTCGCCGTTCCCGAGGAGAAGCGAGATGCCCTCGCCATACGTATCTGCGGACGCGAGATCAGGCTTGCCGTCGCCGTTGAAATCTCCAACCACCATGGATACTGGTTGTTCTGAAACCGCGTAGTCGATGCGAGTCTGGAAGGTGCCGTCGCCGTTACCGAGAAGCAGACCAGCGGAATCGCTGTTGAAATTGGGGGTGATCAGGTCAATATGTCCGTCACCGTTGAAATCGCCCTGCAACCAGGGAACGGGGGGAGTTGCCTGCCCCGAAGTCTACTTGCGATCGAAACGTTCCATCGCCTGCCCCCAGGAGCAGGCTCACAGTGTTATTGACCGAGGAGGCAACCGCTATGTCCACCTGACCGTCACCGTCGAAATCTTCGGCGATGATCGAGCCTGCGGCGCCGGTCACGAATGCATTCGGTGCGCCGAACGTGCCGTCACCGTTTCCGAGAAAAACACTGACTGTTGCCGGTCCCGGAATAGTGGTGCGATCGAAGGTGGAAACTGCCAGGTCAACTTTTCCGTCGCCGTTTAGGTCGGCCACAGCAACTGAGGCGGCGCCACGACCGAAGTCGTAAGTAGTCGCGGTGCGGAAGGTTCCATCGCCTTTGCCGATGAAAACATTCAGAGCTCCCGTGGTGACATGGGCAGTGTCGGAATTCGCTACCACCACATCGGGATTGCCATCCCCATCCAGATCTGCCACGGTTAGCGACGTGGTTCCTACCCCCGCCGCATACTGCACGGGATTGCGAAAAGTGCCGTCACCATTCCCTAGTAGGACGCTGATGTTTCCCTGACCGAAATCTGCCGGTGCGTTCACCAGCACCAGGTCGGGCTTCTGATCACGATTGAAGTCCGCTACCGCTACGGATTGGGGCAAGTCATTCGCAGGGACGATCCATGTGTGGCTGAAACGTACCGTCGCCATTGCCTTTGAGAACGCTGACCGTGTTGTCCGTAGCGTTGGTGACAACCAGATCCAGTTTGCCGTCGCCATTCAGGTCCGCCATGGCGACTGAGGACGGTCCCTTCCCGGTGGAGTAATCCACATGAATCGCGAAGGCCCCGTCCCCTCTTCCTAACAGAACGCTGACCGTGTTGTCCCTAGAGTTGGCAACCACGAGATCCTGCCAACCGTCGTGGTTGAGATCACCCACGGCAGCCGCGGCAGGACCAACGCCGGTCGAGTACTCAAGACCTTCCAGAAATTGGGGAGTTGCGTTCCCGGAGCCAGATGCAGCCGCCGCTCTGTCTCTGATCCGGCTTTGCGGACTCCTTGCTCCCCGTCGATGCCCCAGCGGGTACGCTGGCGCAAGTGTGGACGACTGATTCAGCCTGGCGTTGAAGGCCATTGTCCTGTGCATTGGTTCAGTTGTGGAGTGGGGAACGCGTGGAGCGGTGAGCGGCGCCCTTCTAGTCTCCTGCGGAAACCCATAGTTTCGCGCAGATTCCCCGGACGACGCGGCACACACAATCAGCAAGATAAAAAGAAGGGAAGTGCCATTGAGGTAGCGGCCCCGCTCCAAGCCGATGAGCAAATCCTGACCTGTCGCTCTGGCCATGGGGACCTCCCGGCCTCACCTTATACTCTCATTCTGGGTCGCCGGCGCAAAGGAATCGAGAAGAAACCGGTACCCACCACAGTGGAGCGTTCTAAATCGATGGCAAAGCATCGGGGAGATTGAGTGTTTGTCGACGTTGCTGCCATATCGGGAAGGCGATCCGGACCGGCAGAGAACTCATTGCACTTTTGACGGTTTTCGCAAGCAGCGCAATGTCAGCAGCTCGATGTTGCCGAGTCAGTGTCCGATAAGAAGCGGATGAGGTGCTCAGACTCGCTGCCCCCTTCGCGCGGATGTGGAAAAGGGGATCAGAGCGACTCGTCCCGAACTCTTTGCAACGCTGCTCAGAGGGTAAGTAGCCAAATGGACAGCCGCGCAGAATGGGATCAGGTAAAGCCACGCGGTGGGAGAGGTCAAAGCGACGTCCTGCTCCTCCGCACTCCAAGATCCCCGCATCAGAACTCGAAGTACCCGGCAGCGGCGGCTCGACGAGGGCTGCCCTCAGTTCCGGTGGCCGCAGGCAGCAAGCCGACAATCCCTCGCAGGCTTTCCCAAGCCGCCTGATTCAGCGCTGGGTCTGCGCCCACTAGGTCGCGGATCATGTTCCATGCGGCAAGGTTAAGCGCGCCCTCGGGCGGAGGCCCCATGGCCAGCGAGACCGAGCATTGAGGACAGAAACATATCCGCTGCGCCGCCGATTTTTGCCGCGGCTTGATTCCCACGGTCTGCGCGAACATATACACCGCCACGGATTTGTGTCCGAGTTCAAGCTCCCGATTGCAGCGAAGGCAACATAAAGTTTCCAAAGGTCACTTCCTGACGGCGAGTTGGGGCCAAAAAGAAATACTCTGTCCATGACCCGCGAGCCGCAAGTACGCAGAGAGATTCCCGCTAGAACGGAGGAAAGCAGAAAGCGATCCGAAGCCGTCCCGTGATCGATGAGCGGCGCTGAGGCCGCAAGCCGCTCGTCTAGAGCTTTTTGGCCAAGGCCAAGAAATGCAGGTGAACGACTTTCCATGCTTGACCACGCCGAACCCACAGCTCCGTCGACTGATAGTCGTCGGTGCCCCTGCACCGACTGCGTGGTAGGTTTCCGTAACCGGGGCGAGATCCCCATAGAACTGAAACTGCCGGTTCTCGATGCTGCGGGTGACCGCGGAAGACTTCTCGGAACGATGGCGGACACTATCTAGTTGCGGTTGCTGGTGGGTTGCCCAAACTCATCCGCGACGGTAAAGTCGTCCCCCGCGATTCGATCCAGCATTTCCGCATCGCCAGCGTCTCACGCCTTCAGCCGAAAACCGAGCATTCTGCCCATTTGCGAATATTGGAGAAATCAGAAGCAGAGAAGCAAGAGCCCATTTCATAGCAACCATGAATCCTGCTTCCTATTGTGGCTATGTTGTGCCGGGCACAGCATATTTAAAGAAGCGTGACGACTCGTCCTTCCATGACGTACACCGCTTCGCGGATCAGGTCCCGTTTGCCGAACCGTTTAGAGCAATGGGACAATGGAGACATGCAAAAACTTTTCATCATGTCAAGAAGCATAGCAGTAAATCTATTGACGGCTGGAATGCTGTTCATGGGGAATGCCTATGCCCACGCGCAGCAAACTCCGCCGGCGAAAACTCACTCAGCTCCCGGGGCCACGACCCATAAAGCAGCGGTGGCCAAAAGCCCGACCACCCTGGCACTGATCACATCAAAAGACAAGTTCAGCTACGCCCTCGGGATGAATTTGGGGACCAGCCTGCACCGGCAGTCCGTGCCTGTCGACCCAAACATTCTGTTGCGGGGCTTGAAAGATTCTCTGGCCGGCGGCAAGACGCTGCTGACGGATGACCAGGCCAAGGCGGCTCTCACCGAAGTACAGAACGAACTGCGCCAGAAGCAGCAAGCACAGATGCAGGCGGCAGGAGAGACGAACAAGAAAGAGGGAGAAGCATTCCTGGCGGTGAACAAGAGTAAAGACGGGGTCGTCACTCTCCCCAGCGGTCTGCAGTATAAGATTCTGACGCAGGGCACAGGACCGAAGCCCACATCCACTGACACGGTTGTCTGCAACTACCGGGGCACGCTCATCAACGGCACGGAATTTGACAGTTCTTACAAACGCGGCCAGCCCACGACATTTCCCGTAAGTGGTGTTATCAAGGGATGGACTGAGGCTCTCCCCCTCATGCCCGTGGGATCGAAGTGGCAACTCTTCATCCCCGCAGAACTTGCCTACGGCGAACGCGCACCGGGCGCCGAGATCGGGCCCAACTCCACTCTGATCTTTGAGGTCGAACTGCTCTCGATCCAAAACAAGAGCGAAGTCAAGAGCCCGGACAAGAAGTAGCTTTGGGCCTGGTACGGAACGCGGAAACAATACTTCCGGGGCGTCGACGCTCCCTATTCGGCGCCTACCGGTTTTTGGTCTATCCAGACACCGCGTTTCCCGGAGAAATCCACCATCGCTGGGTGGAGAAAATCGAAACGATGCGGGAGTCAAACGGCCACCATAGTTTGCTCAAGTCTTAGCCTATACCGATGACTGAGATCCATCCATTGCTAACCGTTGCCGCGTTGAACTTGGCAGCCGCTGTCAGCCCTGGCCCTGCCTTTGTACTGATCACTCAAACTGCGGCCTCATCAAGGCGGAGGGTTGCCTGGGCAGCAGCGGCCGGTACGGTCGCCGCTTCTCTCACTTGGGCTGCGGCCGCACTTCTCGGATGGCAACTCGTATTGGCCCGGGTAGCGAGTATCTACCGTCTTCTCGAGATCGGTGGTGGCCTGTATCTCTGTTTGATAGGTTGGTCAACCTGGCATCACGCCGCAGATCCGCTGCCGGTGCCTGCCGCTGGTGGCGGCGGTTCCCCCAGGGTTGGATTTCGCAAAGGGCTGCTGCTTGGTCTCTCCAACCCCAAAGTGATCGTGTTTTTCGGAACCATCTTCACGACAGTGTTTGCCCCTGCCACTCCTGTACGCGTGCGATGGGCGGCGCTGTTGGTTGTTTTCGTCAACGAAACGCTTTGGTATGGAAGCATAGCCACGCTGTTCGGAACATCGGCTATTCAACGGACCTACATGAAACTAAAAGTCCATGCAGAACGTTTCTTTGGTGGCCTTCTTTGTGCCTTCGGCGTGCGCTTGGTGTGGAGTGGAGGCCGTGCCAGATAGGGGCGAAATCGTCGGAAATCACAGCCCGAACCAAGTTGGGTTCTAGCCAGAAGCCGAAGGCATCGTGCACTCTGCTGCTATGCACGCTGGAGTGTCTTCGACCATCAACCGATCCCAAGGCCAAAACCCTTCCACCAAGTTTTTTAGATTGGCGCAATTGCGTAAGCTGCGCCGGTGCGAGCAGGTGGCTGCGATTTGCTTCCGGGCCCGCGGCAGCGGCATTGAGTTCCTGCTGGTTCAGACCCGCAAGGGACGATGGATTTTCCCCAAGGGGAGTGCCGAGCCGGGTTTAACCCACGCCCAGGCTGCTGCGCTCGAGGCTTTCGAAGAAGCCGGAGTTCATGGCCGGATGGAGGAAGCTTCGTTTGCCCGCTACGTTCAACGCAAGCGTGGCCACATGCGGCGCGCCACCGAGCTGGCCGTCTCGGCTCATCTTTGTGAAGTGTTGCGGCTCGTCCCCCCGCCGGAGTTGAATCGAAATCCGACCTGGTTTTCTGCCGAAAAGGCGAAGCGGCGTCTACGCGACGACCGCGCGCCTGATTACGGTGCCGACCTGTCTCGCGTGATTGACAAGGCGATAAACCGTATCCAGCGATTACGCAGCGGGCTGGGCACGGCGCCCGAGGCGCCATCCAGTACACAGCCAGCTGGTACACAAAGAAAAGATGCAGGGCAGAAAGCGCGACTCATCCAGATTGACTGTGCTCGGGGAACAACCGGCAGAACCAAGGCTGCGTCAGCCGGCTAAAACCGATCTACGCGCCAGCGCAGACCGCCGAACGAGCCGGTAGCCCAACCCGGCCGCAACGTCTTCCGTGGACACCGTTACATCGGTAACTTGCCAGAGTGTGACTAACTTCTTAACCTCCAAAAGCGGCTTGTCAGTGTCTGGCCACAGGATTTGAGTTCACGTGCTCGAACCAAAAGCATCGGAGTTCATGGGAGCCGCGCGCCACGGCTGCGCCGCGCTTGGGGTGCTCGTGGTCTTTCTTCTTTTGGCATCAACCTCTTCCATCAGGGCTCAAAATACTCCAAGTTCGCGCAAGCTGGTGTACAAGGTGGCTCCGAAATACCCGCGCGAATTGAAGCAGAACGAAATCGGGGGGGTGGTACGCCTGTCGGTTTCGATTAGTCCTAATGGTTCGGTAGGCAAAGTCACTCCCATTGGGGGCAACCCGGTCCTGGTGGATGCAGCCACCGTAGCGGTCAAGCAGTGGAAATACGTCCCTGCAGATCACCCGACGACCACTGAAGTCCAGTTGGATTTTATTCCTCATCAATAGTAAATAGTCGCGCTTCAGTAATCGTTCCTACGTGGGTTCGCACCTAGCGGATTGTGACTCCCGTGCCGCCGCGGTGCTAGGCTGGTCCCATCGCTTTCTTGATTGTGCAACAGGCACAGGAGACGCCATCGCGATGCCGTTTTCCGAAAGCCATTCCTTTCAGGTAGCGCCGCCGTCCCGGCGGCTGTCGTGGAGGCGTCCCGCCCGCACCGGCGAGGGCAAGATGCCCTCGGGACCGCTGGCGAGACGCCCGCGCTACGAGTCCACCATCTTGCTGCTGGCCATCTTCATGCCCGGAGCGCTCCAAGTCGCGGCGGGTGAAAGCATGCCCGCAATTTCAAAAAGCGGGGCAGCGAGTGCCTGGGCCATTCACTGGCAGCCGGAGCCGCTGGTGAATGGATCTCCCGTGTTATTTCAGGTCGCACCACCGGCGCGCCTGACCGGGCTCTCAGCGAAATGGCTGGAACATGACGTTTCCTTCACCTACGACGCGGCCAGCAAGACCTGGTACGGGATTGCCGGGATCAGTCTGGAAACTCGTCCAGGGATCTACCCTCTCGAACTGAAGGGAACTGCCTCCCGAGGAACCGAAATCTCCTTTGCCCGAAAGGTTGCCGTCCGGGCAGCGAAGTATCCAAGCGTTGCAGTGAGCGTAGCCAAGCGATACACCGAGCCCAGCCAGCAGGAACTGGAACGCATTCACCAGGACAAAACCGTCAAGCAGGACGTGTTCCGGCATACCGATCCGGATCGGGAGTGGTTGGGGAAGTTTCGTCCGCCGGTCGATGCACGCGTCTCCGATGTTTTCGGCACGCGGCGCACCTTCAACGGAAAAGTTCAGAGCATGCATCAGGGGCTCGATTACGCGGTTCCGCAGGGCACACCGGTTTTGGCCGCTAACACAGGCAGAGTTTTGCTGGCGGGCCCGCTGTATTTTGAAGGAAATTGCGTGGTGCTCGATCATGGGCAGGGACTGCTGACGCTGTACCTCCACCTGTCAGAGATCAAAGTGAAGGCAGGTGAGCGGGTCGAAGTTGGCCAGGAGATCGGGTTGAGCGGAGGCACAGGCCGAGCCACGGGACCCCACCTGCATTTGGCTGTACGCTGGCAAGGCGTCTACCTAAATCCCGCCACCCTGTTGACCCTGAAGCTACCTTGAAATCGCTGCGGGCGGTTGTCTCCGCGTGCTTGTTCTGGTTGCAGTTTTCCGGTTTCGAGCCCTTACAGCCGGCCATCCACGGTTCTTGATGTTCCGCTGCGCGGAATCGGTAGAGAGCGAATTGGGGCTCGCAAGTTCAGGTTCCTGACCAAGCGGTGGAGGTAGTTCGCGTGCACTCCCAGGATGCGAGCTGCTTCCGTGTAATTGCCTCTAGCTTCCTCCACAGCGGTAAGGATCAGATGTTTCTTCAATTGCTTGACCGCCAGGTGGTACCTCGCTTCCTGCACTCCGGGTGCGGGATCTTTCTCCAGAACGGACTCGGGAAGGTCTTCGGGCCGGATCGTATCGGATACTCCTAACACCAGGGCGCGCTCGATGGCATTTTCAAGTTCGCGCACGTTGCCGGGCCAGTCGTAATTCATCAGGCCGGACATGGCTTCAGGAGAAATCTTCTTCGCCTTCACTTTGCATTTGACGGCAAACTTAGAGACAAAGTATTCGGCCAGAATTGGAACATCTTCGGGGCGTTCACGCAGCGGAGGCACAACCACCGACACTACGTTCAGCCGGTAATAGAGATCCTCGCGAAATGTCCCCGCCTTGACAGCGTGTGCCAGATCCTTGTTGGTGGCCGCGATCAAGCGGATGTCTACCGAGATGGGGCGGGCTCCGCCCAGCCGCTCGAACTCGCGCTCTTGCAGAACTCGAAGGAGTTTGACCTGCAGCGACGGCGCCATTTCTCCAATCTCGTCCAGAAACACTACCCCTCCGTCAGCCATCTCCAACCGGCCCTTCTTTTGCCTCTGGGCGCCTGTGAATGCGCCTCTTTCATAACCGAAGAGTTCGCTTTCCAGCAGACCTTCAGGAATGGCGGCACAGTTGATGGCGACAAAGGGTCGGCTGGTGCGCGGGCTGTTGCGATGAATCGCCCGCGCCACTAGCTCTTTTCCGGTGCCGCTCTCGCCACCCACCAGCACCGTAGCATCGGTCGGGGCCACCCGGGACAGGAACCGGTACACCTCCTTCATGGGACTGCTTTCGCCAACCATGTTGTGCTGAAGATTGATTTCCGTCGCCAGGCGCAGGTTTTCCTGCTCCAGCCACAGCAGCCGCCGTGCATTCTCCAGCGCGACGGCCGAGATGCCGGCGATGCCGGCCACGAGTTCCAGATGGTCCCGATCAAAACGAGTGACCGGGTTAGTCGTGTCTAGATAGATGCAGCCGATTACTCGTTGAAAAACCGTCAGCGGCACGCACAACAGGGATCGCACCTGGAAGGTGACCAGGCTTTCCACCCCGCTCAATCCTCCGCTACCGGGTACGTCCGCGCCTAAGATCGCGACTCCTTGCTCCATCACCTGGCGTGTGATGGTGCGGCTCACGCGCACTGGTTCCCCTCGTTTGACCGACCTGGGATGGACGAACAGCGAGGAGAACTTCTCGTTGCCGGTGTCGTCAAGCAGGATAGCGCCACGCTCGGCCGGCACCACTTCAAAAATCAGTTCCAGAATTTGCCTCTGTAACTGGTTCAGGTCAGAAATGGAATGAACTACGCGGCTGATCTTGAGCAGTGCGTTCAGATTCCGTCCCAGCCGCGAAGTTGCCGGCAATTGTTTCAGGATCCGTTCTGGCTGAAGGTAGAGTACGTCCTGGGGTCGGATCTGCGTGGTTGCCTGGGTGATGGCGTCGTCGAACTCCACGGCGGCCACGATTGCTTCATCGGGGTCTTCATCTTTGTCCAGAAACACAAACACAGATTCGCCCACCGAGATTCGGTCGCCGTGACATAGACTTGCCTCCGACACCGCCCCTCCGTTTACGAACGTTCCATTGCGGCTGTCGAGGTCGCAAATCTTGTAACTGTCCTGCTCGCGGCTGAGCACGCAGTGACGTCGCGACAGGGAGAGATCGCTGATGGCGAGCGAGTTGGATGGATCTCGCCCAATCCTGATTTCGGCATCGGTCAGAAAGTAGGTGGAATCGGTCAAAGGTCCGGCGGCTACCTGAAGTCTGGGTTTCACTGGTTTGGGCCTCGTTCGTGCATCTCGTTTATCACAGTTGCAGGCTTTTCGAGCCGCGGAAATGATCCTGTTCCACTATCCGAACAGATAGAGCACTATCCGGTCGGATAGGATTGTGGTCTCTGAGGAGCGCTAGCTCCGTGCCCGGGGATGCAGCTAAGGTTAATTTAATCAATAGGGTACGTGGAGTCTATACATTTCGGCAACCGGTTCCGGCAATGGCGGAGTACGTGCTACTTACGTTGAGCGGTGCCGGTCTGGCAAAAAGCGACGGGGGAAGCGCTTTCAGAAGTTCTGCCGGGTAGCGCCGACCCGGGAATCCGAGGGACCCCCTCATCGGGTTCCCGGTAAATTCTTCTACGGCTGACCAAGAACTATCAACTGACAACTGGTCCAACCTCTCTCCGTCAGAAAATTCTGAGCCGGATGTTTCTACCCGCCTATGGCAACCAAGGGTTCGGAATCTTGTGAGACATTTGTCTGCAACACCACGCCCTCGTTGAAGGTCACCGTCTTTCCCGAGATGGCGGGAACCCGTTCGCCCGGCACCAGGATTCCCACAAGATTGAGGGGATCGGCAGCCGACAACACAATCGTTGCTCCGGTGTTTGGCATTTTTCGGGTTGCCCGCAACGACTCCACCGCCACCGGCAGCGCAAACTGTTCGCCCAGAAAACCATCCACGAAGCGGCCGCCGCGAATTTCGCCTCGATCTTCCAGGCGGCGGAAAGCCATTTGCAGTTCCCGCCACTTCGGGAGATTGGTCTCGCGCGCCAGCAAGTCGCGAAAGACGATGCCGTAGCGCTTGAGCAGCATCCAGCAAGTGGCTTCGACCGCACGATTGCCATCTGCGGCTTGATCCGTGTACAAGACCGCCCATCTGCCGGTGCTGTGTCGGGGACGTGACATCCGTCCGTTGCCTTGCCCGGCGCGCCGTTTGGGATCGATCAATGAGCGCAAATTGTCGAAGCCATCGGCGGTGATCAGTCCGCCCGCGACCAACTCCCACAGTGCCGTCTCCACCTCGGCTTTGAGCCGGCCTGTGCCGCGCACGATGTCGGCAAAAAACGACGCGCCGCGCTGGCGCAGGAAGTCCAGCACCTGCCGCGCGACTTCGCTTAGGCCTCGCGCTTCGGGCTGATCTGGGGCGGCGTTGCTGGAGGCTGGACGACGCGGTGTCATCCAGTCGGCTTCCTCGCGCACAAAGAATGTAATCGGGGCCACGCTGGTCGGAATCACCCGGCGTTTTCCGGCGACCGTGTCATCGAGCGTGGCGGGATGCGGAGACAAGCGCCCCCAACCGACGGCACCGGTAAGGCAAAGCTGGTCGAGCCACTTGGGATCGTAATTTGAAATACGCCGCCCAAGAACGTGCCTTTCCCATGCGCTGGCGGGAATCTCAAAACCCTGCAACTGTCGCAGCACATCGAGTGTGGCGCGTTCTCCCTGCATCTGGGTTCCCGGAGCAACATGCTGCCAGCGCAACAGCCAGCGCATGAACTGAGCGGAGGTCACTGGCTCGATCTGCTGGCGCAGGGTGGCCACGGTCAGGCGGTGAATGCGCGCCAGCAACCGTCGTTCGCACCACTCGTGCTCGTGTGGCGCGGGCGCCCCCGCCCGCGAGGTCTTGTCCGTAAATTGTCCTCGCAGGACGCTGCCGCTGGCTTCCATGCGGAGTAGCGCCTTTTCGATTTCTCCCGCAGGAAGCCCGAGCAGTTCTCCGAGTTGCGAAGCCGTAATCGGACCCAGATGTGACATCCAGCCGGTGACCAGGGCAAGCATGGCGTCCTCGGGTGCGGGCAGGGTAGTCTCAATCTCCGGTACAGGTCGATCGAACCCGGAGCCAGGGAAGAGCCGCGAAAATGTCTTTACCCGCTCCGCCGCAACCCAGTAACTTGCGCCAGCGTGCTCAGCACGAGTGGCGCGTCCTTGTTCGAGTAGTCTCTTGAAATGTGTCGGCCACTCGCTCGCGCCGCTATTGCGCTTGGAACTCCCGTCGGCTGTCCAGTCGAACCATGCGCGACCGACGCCATCAGTTTCAGATAAGCCGACCAAACTCAGTGACGCGGCACCTGTTTGGGCAGGTGGGTCGCCCGCCTCCACATGGGCAGTGATGGCTTCCGGCAGCGCGATCAAGGTGTGCAGTACATCATGCAGCTCATCGGCATCGCGCATATCCGGCCAGGCTTCTTCGCGGACCTGGGCGATCGCGGTTGGATCGAGCTTTCCCACTTCCTCGAGCACCGATTCTGGGAGGATGCGGCGCATTTCGACGGCACGTGCTCTTCGCTCTTCGAGCGGCGCGTCATCAAGGTAGGCGTAGGGATTCGCATTCAAAATCTCGTGCGAGAATTGCGACGGCACGGGAGTGTCCACCGCCAGGCAACGGATGCGTCCTTCCTGCATGCCACGCAGCAGCGATCTGAGGCCGTCGATATCCATGGCTTCGGTGAGCACGTCCTTCATGACTTCTTTCACCAGCGGATGATCGGGAATCTGAATGTCCCCCACGATGTTTTCCTGGCAGGCCGCCACGTCTGGAAACACCGACGCCAGCAGATCATCGGACCGCATACGCTGAATCTGTGGCGGAACTTTTTTGCCGCTCTGAAAACGTAGCAACGCGAGCGCGCGATTGGCGTCCCAGCGCCAGCGGGTTCCGAAGATGGGCGAATCAAGCGCGGCTTGTTCGAGAACCGGTTGCACCGTCTCCGAGTTGAGGAAATGAAAAACGTCGGCCAAGGGAAAGCTGTGTTGCTCGGCCAGAGCGATGTTGAGACCGTTGTCGGTGGCCGCAGCCTGCAGTTCAAAATTGAAGCTGCGGCAGAAACGCTTACGCAGCGCCAGACCCCAGGCCTTGTTGATCCTGCCGCCATAGGGTGCGTGGATGATCAGCTGCATTCCGCCGCCCTCGTCGAAGAAGCGCTCCGCGATGATCGTGTCTTGGGTGGGAACATCACCCAACACTGCGCGGCCTTGCAAGACGTACTCAATCGCCTGCTCGGCGCCGGAATCATCCAGGCCGCATTCTTCCTTCAACCAGGTAACCGTCTGTGCCACCGCGGGCTGGCTCTGTGAAATTCCAACCGGGAAGACGTCGCGCAGACGGTTGCTGATTTCCTTGCGAAGATCGGCGACCTGGGCGGAGAGTTCCTGGGTTCGCGCTGGAGCCTCGCCGCGCCAAAAGGGAACGTTGGGCGCAGCGCCGTGGGCATCTTCCACCAGCACGCGGCCGGATTTGCCTTCCACCCGGCGAATGCGCCACGACGTGTTGCCGAGGAGCACGATGTCGCCGGCCATGCTCTCGACGGCGAAGTCTTCGTCCAGCGTGCCAACGACAATTCCATCCGGCTCGGCGACCACCGTGAACAGCGCGGTCTCCGGGATGGCGCCGCCGCTGGTGATGGCCGCCAGCCGGCTGCCCCGGCGCGGGCGCAGTTTGCGGTTCACGCGGTCGCGATGGATGTAGGCGCCGTAGCGGCCGCGCCGCGCCGCAATTCCTTCCGAGAGCATTTCGAGAACGGAGTGGTAAGCTTCGCGAGACAGATTGCGATAGGGATAAGCCCGTTTCACGAGCGCGAACAGTTCATCTTCATCCCAGCCGCCTGGATCATTTTCTTCGTTCGTGTGCCGCAGGAGTCCCGCCCGTGTGTCGAGAGCGGCAGGGGTTATGTGGTTTGCACTGGCCGACGCGATATCGTTTTCCCAAAGCCCAGCCTTTAAATCCTCAAGTCCTGATATGGCCGCCGGCGTTCGCGGGCGGGGCGCCCGCGCCACCGGAATATTGCCACCCTCGGCAGCACAGCTTGCCACGATCTGCTGGGCCAGAATATCCAGCGGTGACTCAGGAATCGTCAGCCGATCCAGATCTCCCTGTCGGATCGCGCGCACTAACGATGCGCACTCCAAAAGATCGTCACGCGTGCCCGCGAAGAATCGTCCCTTGGGGATGGCGCCACGCCAGTGCCCGGAGCGTCCAACCCGCTGCAACGCGACCGCGATCGCCCGCGGCGAACTGATCTGGACAACCAGATCCACCGTGCCAATGTCGATTCCAAGCTCCAGCGACGCCGTGGCCACCAGTACTTTGACTTCGCCTTCTTTCAACTTCCGTTCCGCGTTGAGGCGGAGCTTGCGCGACAAACTGCCGTGATGCGCGGCCACGTTGTCTTCGCCCAACCGTTCTCCCAGGCGATGCGCAATTCGCTCCGCCAGACGCCGGGTGTTGACGAACACCAGCGTGGAGCGATGTTGCTCGACCAGTTCCACCAAACGGGCGTAGATTTCGTCCCACATTTCGTTAGTGGTAATTGGACCAAGCTGGCTGGCGGGCACTTCCACGGCGAGATCGAGCCTGCGCTTGTGTCCGACGTCCACGATGACCGGCGCCGGCCGGCCATTGCCGGTCAGGAAGTGCGCCACTTCTTCGATCGGCTTCTGGGTCGCGGAAAGTCCGATGCGCATCGGAGGACGATAGGTAAGCGCCTCCAGACGCTCCAACGAGAGCGCCAGATGCACGCCCCGTTTGTCGTCGGCTACGGCGTGGATTTCGTCCACGATGACGGTCTCCACATCGCGCAGGATGGCACGGCTTTTTTCGGCAGTAAGCAAAATGTAGAGCGATTCCGGGGTGGTAACTAGAATGTGCGGCGGCCGCTTCAGCATCGTGCGGCGCTCGTGCATTAGAGTGTCGCCGGTACGGACCGCAGTGCGAATCTCGGGCATCAACAGTCCGCGCTGCTGCGCCATTTGGAGAATCTCACCCAGCGGCCCTTCGAGATTCTTCTGAATATCGTTGCTTAGCGCCTTCAGCGGAGAGACGTAAAGCACTTCAGTCCGGTCGTGCAGATCACCGGCTAGCGCTTTGCAAACCAGCCGGTCAACGCAGGCGAGGAATGCGGCTAGCGTTTTGCCAGAACCGGTGGGTGCGGAGATAAGTGTCGTTCGTCCCGCCAGAATGTGAGGCCATCCCAGTTCCTGCGGCTCGGTGGGCGTACCAAACTTTCGGACAAACCACTCCTGGACCAGCGGATGGGCCCAAGCGAGCGCCCGAAGGTCGGGCTCTGAAGCAAGGAGGGACACAGAGAACATTTTAACTGAAAGCGTTGTTTCGTAAAATGTTCGCCTTAAAACTTTGAGGAAGGCACGTACCTCAGTATCTATCGCGCCGAACAAGAGCCTCTCGTTCTCTGGCTCATCACCGACGAGTTCATCCACAGCCTTGTCGGATGCTGCGAAGGCGAGGATTCGCCGGTCGAGGCCCGGGAACGTGAGCACCGAATCGAGTAGCGCCGGACGGCACGATGACCCAGACCTAAGTCCTCGACCGCCAACGCACGGTTGGATCTCGCGGGTCCGGGAATCGGGAAGGCGGAGCAACTGCTGCAGGCGGCCCTGCGGAATCAGGCTTTGGTTTTGACCTCTGTCCTCAATTGGGGTGAAGTTTTCTCCCTGCTGTGGCAGCGGCGCGGCGAGGAGAAAGCCCGACAAACGATTGCGAAGTTGTCACGCTTTCCGCTCCGGATCGTCGTTGTCGATTTTTTTGCAGGCGCTCCAGGCCGGCGAACCTAAGGCCCTCCACAAAATTCCCTAGGGGAACTACGTGGCAGCCACCCTGGCTATCCTGCACCCAGGCCGTCTGGTGACTTCGACCGCGACTTCGAAAAGCTCGGCGTCACTTTCCGATCCTGTGGATCCGCCGCCCATAAGCCGTCGGCGACGGAATGCTAGAATCGCGGCGATGTCCAAACTATCCGCTGCAACCCGCGCCCGCAAAATAAAACTCCTGCTGTTCGATGTAGATGGTGTTTTCACTGACGGCAAGATCTACCTCTTTCCTGTTCCGTCCGAAGCCCAGCATCCCATCGTTGTTGAGACCAAAGGCTTCAGCGCGCATGACGGCGCGGGCATTTCTCTCGCGCGGCTGGGAGGCCTGAAGACCGGGCTCATCACCCGGCGCAATTCGGAGACAGTAGCGCTTCGTGCGCGTGATCTCAAACTGGAGTACGTCTATCAGGGAATTATGAACAAGTTGACAGCGTTTCGCGAAATTATTGGCAAAGAGGGGCTTGGCGCCAGCGAAGCAGCGTTTGTCGGTGATGACGTGATCGATCTTCCTCCGATGCAAGACTGCGGACTTTCTATCGCAGTGGCCAACGCCCGCAGCGAAGTGAAAAGCAGAGCGCACTACATAACCCCTCATGCCGGTGGAGAGGGGGCTCTGCGCGATGCGATCGAGTACATCCTGAAAGCGCAGGGAAAGTGGAAGCGAGCGGTGGAAGACTGTATCGGTGGGGAATCAACCTCAGGTGATTAGCGCTTTCGATATTCGGATTTGCCGATTGCTGGCCTTGCGAAGGGAAGCCCGAGCCGAAAAGAAAACCCCACCGGTCGCCTGCTTGGGGCGTGCTCGGGTTGGCGACCGGTGGGCTACCGTTTCTCCTTACTCACCCTGTTGTTTTCAGGAGTTGTTGGAAAGTATAAACCCGGCGGCAATAGAAAGTTGCGGCGAATTGTGTAAATATTTGTAATTCATCGTTACTCCGGAATCGCCAGCGGACGGGCAGCCATTAAGTCGGTGAAGCGAGGGTCTTTGCGTAGTCCGGCAAACTCGTCGTCTTTATAAACGTCCTCGATTCCCTTGTAGCCTTCCTCCATGGCGCGTCGCAAATATTGCAAAGAGCGGTCAGCAATGCCAGCCTTGGCGTAGAGCTTGGCCAGGACGTAGTAGAAATGGGCCCGGTCCCCCGGAGAGGACATCTGCGCTTGCACTCCGGTGTGAGAGGTCCGCTCGAAAATATCCGGATCAAT
>Ga0137362_10000159_pt1 | contig 30772 bp, 39 predicted proteins | sample MadtaG_2_FD_104801 | JGI IMG/M metagenome (GOLD analysis project Ga0137362, IMG submission 104801) | Vadose zone soil microbial communities from Angelo Coast Range Reserve, California, USA - Mad1_100_16 metaG | ecosystem: Environmental > Terrestrial > Soil > Vadose zone | place: USA: California... | reverse complement strand
TGCGTCCGTACTATTCAGGACATTCTTCAAGTGCTCACCCCCCCACCCTATTCCATCCACGTATCCATTATTTCTCAGTGTGTAACCGTCCGTCACCCTACCGCTTTGTCGCCCCTTGCTATTAGGGAGGCAATTCAAGACGCTGGCTTCGATATTGCGGATCCTGCAGGAGCCAGTCACATACGACTATCCGACACGCTTGATTCTCCCTCACCCTCGCGTAAGGCCGCGGATCATGTAGAGCAGTGCCAATTTTGTCAAAACGAGCTCAAAAGTGCGTTGGAGACGGACAAAATAGCAGAACTTTCGACCCCACAAAATAAATCGCCTCAGTTCCACTCCTCTCAGGTCCGCCTTCCTCAGGAAGTAGCCATAAACGGGACAGATTGTTCCGATGACGTACCTCATCGCCTTGCGCTCACTGTGGGTGGGATGACTTGTGCATCGTGTGCAAATGCGGTGACTCAGGCCCTCTCCCAAATACCTGGCGTGCGTGATGTGTCCGTCTCTCTCCTTGATGACTCGGCGATTGCCGTCTTGGACGTTAAGGCTAATATTGGAGACGCACTTGAAGCTATTAATGGCATAGGATATAAGGCCGAAGTTGCATCAGTCCAACCCTTGATCTCGAAAATAACAGCCATCAAAATGGACGGGCCTCTTCGCCTTACACTCTCTGTTGGCGGGATGACTTGTGCTGCATGCTCCTCCACCATCACCCAGTTGCTTTCTGAAGAGGAAGGCGTCACGGACGTTTCGGTTAATCTCATGGGAAATTCTGCAACTTTGGTCGTGAAGAGCAAGGAATTAATCATGGGAGTGAAAGAGGTCATCGAATCTGCGGGATACGAAGCATCTGTGGTCGGAGCGGAGCCTCTTCAAGTAACGCCGGATTCCGTGGAGGTTGTGCATGGGCAACGTACTGTCGCTCTGCGAATAGAGGGCATGTTCTGCGAGTAAGTCATAACAACCAAGACTTACACAGAAAGACCTGATATATCCCATTAGCCACTGTCCTGAAAAGGTTATGCAATATCTCGACAAACTGAGCCAGATTATACACGCAGAACCGCTAACTCTCCAGGGTCCCATTCTTCATCTCACCTATGAGCCATCCCCACCTGCCTTCACCATACGGGATATTGTCTCCACCATTATGATCTCCAACCCGCAATTTAGGGTCACGATCGACAATCCCCCTTCTCTCGAGGACCGTGCTCGGTTATTACAGGCCGAGGAGAGACGCAGTCTTCTTTATCGTCTCGGGGTTTCTTTCATTATCGCCGTCCCAACTTTCATCATCGGCATCGTCTTCATGAGCTTAGTATCACCCGAGAACCCTACCAGAAGGTTTCTAATGGAACCTATGTGGACGGGCAATGCGTCACGTATCCAATGGTCACTGTTCTTCTTGGCTACACCTGTGATGTTCTACAGTGCTGGAAGTTTCCATAAGCGAAGTTTGAAGGAAATACGCGCCCTGTGGAGAAAAGGGAGTCGTACCCCTGTGTGGAAACGCTTTATTCGCTTTGGGAGTATGAATTTGCTGGTATGCACCTTCGTTACTCATCCGTCCGCTAGCTCAGTTGTCTTCAATATAATAGGTATCTTCAGGTGTCTCGGTAGCGTATTTCTCTTCTATCGTCTTGCTTGCCCTGGCAGCCGCGACATCACCAGATCCGGAACATGCTGACACAACCACGTACTTCGATTCCGTCGTCTTTCTTACGATGTTCCTTCTCGCCGGTATGCCCCTTAACTGTAGTACCAAAGTAGTCACCTGATCCTAGTCCAGGCAGGTATATGGAAGCTTATAGCAAGAGCCGCACAGGAGATGCTATTACTAGCCTTGCGAAATTGAAGCCGGCAGAAGCACTCGTTGTGACTTTGGCAGGCAAGAAAGATCCAGCTGCCTGCTTTGCCAGCGTAGACGACGATATAGAAATGGGCAAGACAGACACAGAAACAGAAGAACAAATTTTGGAGCTCGGTCCAAATGTACAAAAAGTTCTTGTGGATTTCTTGGAAATTGGGGACGTCGTTCGGGTACCATCCGGTTCGACACCTCCAAGGGATGGCGTAGTTGTCTCCGGCCACTCACTATTCGACGAGAGCTCGGTGACGGGTGAGTCCAAACCAATCAAGAAAAACCCCGGGGATCAAGTATTCCTTGGAACCATCAACATCGGGCAAGCCATAGATGTGAGAATAGATGTAGCAGAGGGCAAGACTATGTTAGCATCGTTTTTCTTGTCAAGAGGTGATATTCACGATTCTGTAGGCTTGATCATGTCATCAATGTGGTCCGTGACAGTCAAACAAAACGAGCGCCTATAGAGCGCTTTGCGGACGTTTTGACGGGCTACTTTGTTCCCGCCGTTACTCTACTTGCGCTCCTGACATGGACGATATGGCTTAGTCTAGGATTGAACGGTGCCCTTCCACGCAGCTATCTGGATAAAGACCTTGGGGGTTGGCGTGAGTATCGACTGTTATGGATAGAATGGGTCATTGATACCTCTCTCACCAGCGGCGTGGTCCCTCGAGTTCGCGATCGCTGTCTTTATCGTTGCGTGCCCATGTGGTATTGGCCTCGCAGCTCCAACGGCCCTCCTGGTTGGCACTGGTATCGCAGCGAAATTCGGCATTTTGGTTCGAGGAGGGGGCGAGGCCTTCCAGGAGGCAGCGCAGCTCGACCTCGTCGTCTTCGATAAGACAGGAACTCTAACAGAGGGTGGACGACCGACCGTCACAGACTCCAAGCACCTGTGTGATGAGAGCCCATGGAAACGTGAATCGGTGCTTGGGATGGCAGCTGAGCTTGAAGCGTTCAGCTCTCATCCTCTCGCCACGGCTATTCGTTCCTATTGCGAGCGCAACGACGCCATTCGCCATACAGCTAGCCATGTGGAGGAAAAGCCGGGACGGGGACTCAAAGCGACGTTCAAAGGCGAGGGTTGCTCAGCAATCATCGGAAATGAAGCGTGGATGGTAGAGCATGGAGTTGGTGTCCCGGTAGAAGTCGTTCACCACCTGGAGTCCTGGAAGTTGGAGGGCAAAAGTGTCGTATTACTTGCTATCAGTCAAGACGATACGAGCGGAGCAAGTTCTTTCAAGATTTTTGCGTTGTTTGCCATTGCCGACCCACTTCGGCCCAACGCTAAAGCTGTGGTTTCTCACTTGCAATCTCGAGGAAAACTGGCAACTTGGATGATCTCTGGCGACAATACAACTACCGCAAGAGCTGTGGCGAAACAGGTTGGTATACCTGAATCTAATGTGATCGCAGGCGTGCTTCCCCAAGAAAAGGTTAATCTCCGGATAATAATCCGCCCATCTTCGTGCCAGCTGACAGGATCTATTATTAGGCGGACAAAGTTCGTTGGCTCCAAGAGAATGCGCCAAAGCAGCGATCGAAGCTAGGGTGGTTATCACGGAGAAGGTTGAACAACCGATGTGTCGTCGCCATGGTTGGAGATGGCATCAACGATGCACCAGTGAGTACGAAAACGGCCGGGTGTCTTCTTTCATGAATTGACGGTGATGTAGGCCCTCGCCGCGGCTGATGTGGCTATTGCTATCGGATCAGGAAGCGATGTGGCGCTCTCGAACGCGTCGTTTGTCCTTGTTTCGTCAGACCTCGGCAGCATTCTGACCCTGGTGGATCTGTCTGCGACTGTATTTCGCCGGGTGAAACTTAACTTCGTATGTGTCCATTCAAAGAGATATACAGCGGGATGGAGATAGCTGATTTTGAGCCCTCAGCTGTGGGCGCTGGTGTACAATATCGTGGCACTCCCGATCGCGGCAGGTGTCTTATACCCAATCGGGCACATCCGGCTCGATCCAGTCTGGGCTTCCCTCGCAATGGCGTTGTCGTAAGTGAATTCGACCGTTGTCCGATTTCTTCATCCCTCACTACCAATGCGTCACAGTTCGGTTTCGGTCATTTGTAGCTCTCTTATGTTGAGGTTGTATAAACCACCGCGGCAATAGCAAAGAGCAGAATAGTTTAGACACGTGTTTGTAACCGTTAAAGTAGCATGAAGTTCTCATAGGTGAATTGTACTTATACACGATTGAAGTAACAAATTTTATGACTTGGACTGCACCTGTGGTTCTTTCTTGGCACGATAAAACTCTGAAAACGACAGCCGGATAGCCAAAAACCGACAGTCGAGGTCGGCATGTGTCTGCAATGCGTGAAGTATGACATGGACCTTCTCCGAAAAGGCGGCGCCATATTCCTTGCACTGTCGCAGCCCGGCGGATAATGCGTCTGATGATTGTGAACCCGTGCGCGTATTGGCCGTAGTGTAAATTCCCTATTCATGGAAGGTAATTTCATATGTAGTCGCGTTAGCAAGCCTAAGAACTTACTCGGGTTTGATCACGCTCGCTATCTCGACGGGAGGACTCTGTCATGCAGAGGTTGTAGAAGTGTTCCTACAACACGGGTGTTATTAATTCTTTAGTCGCCATGCATAGGTTCGCTGCTCACTGTCGCATCGTAAAACCCAAGCATCAGTGAAAATGCCTCCCTAACCTGATTGAGCAGGCTCTCCTGGAATAACAGAAAGTCAGCAGTCGGTCAATGGAAAAAGCAGAGGAAGGATCAACCTCTCTTCCAGCCTTGGAACCAATCAGCAATAATTTCTTCACCATGCGATCTAAATATACACGGTGGGCGCTAATCAGGGCATCCAAATCGCCTTCCTTGTCATTGATGAAGTCCATGAGTGCTTTCCATGAGCATTCGATGACCTCCAAGTGGCAGTAAGCAGCCATCTGTCGTATAAAATGGATCATTTCCGTGGTAATCAAGCGGATTTTGTGCCATTCCGGTTCCAGCTCTGATTCCCGATGTCAATCACTACATGGATCAGGGTATACCCATGAACCTACCCGGAATCCGTACAAAGGCCTTGGTGGCACCCGCTGTTCTCGCCCACCCCTTGGTCATGGTATTCTCGATTCGTTTCATTTTCCAGAGGTGATTGAAAAGTTTTAGGTACTTGATCATCGAGTCTGGATCAAGAACCGTATCCAACGGGGCATCGACCTTGTATTCCAGAGTAAACACGTCCCAACCGATTTCACCTTGACTGTACTCGAGCATGCGGGCGTCAAGGCGTCGAAGAACGTCTGGTGGATCCTTCTGGGCATTTGACGAACGGATTGCCGTTTCTAACGTGGCAGTTAGATTGTGCCTGTACAACGAGTTTGCAGGTTTTGACAAGCTCGGTCTGTGAACTGCGAGTCCGGATGATGTAAAGATATATCAGTAATTCTGCTTACCCGATTGTTTCCATGAGCTGATCTGCAAAATCACCATGACCCAGGAGAAGGTAATTTTTCAAGGCTCGTAGATGGTCTAGCAACCGAAATTTGTCAAAGAACACGTCGAATAAACGCTGACTAGCTATCCGATAAGCGGCATCTATCGAGCGTTCGAGCCCAAAAATGTCACTGTATTGTAGGGCTTCATTTAGTCAGACAAGAGCAAACATAGTCGTATCTGCAACTCACTACCGTTAGTATTGCTCATTTTTTCACGTGTGGCAATCCAGTCTGTATCGTGGCAACTATATCGTATGAAATTCAAACTTTTCCCTGTAGAGAAAATCTGCCAATATGAATCAGGTTGACGCGATCTAGTTCTGCATTAGCTAAGACAGCATGCCTTGCTCCCGAATCCTTCTCCAACAAATGCCGGTAACATTTCTTGCCTGAATTTGTACTTCGCTTGCCACAGTCTGAGTCCACTTTCGCGTTCTCCTGTAAGGTCATCTTGCTCCCCGTTGAAGCCACTGAAGCCGCCGTCACCTATCATAATGCCGGCGCCGGTTGTAAGGGACGAAGGATATACATATTGTAGATGGGCAAGCTCTGGGTCCACAGTAACAAAAAACTCCAAGTACGGGTCGTACAGTTCCCCAGAAAAAAGCCACTTTTGCAACGTCTCAAAGAAAGGTTTCGAAACCTCAATGAACCATTCTCAGCTAATCGAGATGACAAGCTCAAGCCACACTTACCTCTTCAAGAAGTTGATCTGTAAATTTGCGCACAAACGGGTCACCGTTTTCCGTGTAGCTGTGAATGAGGTTGACAAGAGCACCACCGTGCGTATCTTTGGTGCATTAACAAGACTAACCGACGGAAGAGTCGTCAGACCGTACCTTTGGCCGCTTCTACACAAACACTCATCATCCGCATCCGCAGCCTCCACTCATTGACCCATACGTCAAGTCGCTTGAGCGTCAAGCCACTCTCCTCTGCTCTTGGGTCTGGCTCCACAGACAGGGAAGCTCGAGCGTCCTGATCTTGGGAATTGGAAGCGATGTTCAATTGTGCCTCCAAGATGGCTATAAGGCGATAGTACTCTGTCAATTGCGATTGAAGGTGATGACAAAGACTTTGTTCAATCATGCCAATCCTTGATCTCGCCTCTCGTTCTCGGATGAAGCGATCGACGCGAATATACAGGTGCCCGACTTCAGATAGTCTGTGTATCAGTTGCTTGGTTGGGATGGATATGTGATATCCCTTCGAAAACTGGTCAATTGCTACGCAAGAGCCATGACGTGACGCGCACAGAATCCTCCGTGAAGAGAAGGCTCATCTCTGTTCCTTCATCTTTGCCTGTCGCGAACCGCACGTGCTTTCCCGATATTCCTTGAAGAAGATATAACGCATCTCTCAATAGGAAAATTTCCGGGATGTGTGGGCATCCTATTCCCCATTTCGTAAACGGGTCACCGAGTCGATGAGCGTGTCCATACCGGATCGAGCGCGTACTTCCCGCAAAAGCTCTGCTTTAGATTTCCCCTTTCTCTGCGGTTGAGGAGGTTGTGGTGATGTTCCATCAGTCGGAGAAACGACTGGAGTATGCTTAGAAGTAATGGGAGGTGACGGTACGAGTGAAGGGAGTAAGGAAGGAGCAAGGAGAGGCGTTTTTGTTGTTGAAGATGCCAATGTATGCAGGAACAAGATTGACTCATATTTACGCGATAGAACGGGCTGCACATATATTAATTAGCTAGCTACACAAGCCATTGAAAAGAAAGGGAACCTGTTCTAGCAGTCTGGACAACAAATTTGTGAATTGCACAGATAAAGCACCGTCAGGGCGACTCTGAGAAACTGAGACGGGGCGTGCATTAGGCAATTGGATAGGAAGAAGGTAATACGCGTACGGCGACGCTTGACGATGTCTGACAGATGGCCCATATCCTTCTCTCGGCTTTGGCCTATATGGCTATAATTTCAAGTTGTTGCATCGACCAAAGTCCCGTGTCAAAGGAACGCTATTACTAACCTAGATAACAGATCCCTACATTGGGAAAGAATGTCATTGAACAAGGTTTTATCATTCCTGGACTGAGGGACAATAGCATGAATAAGAGATTCGAGGGAGGACGATGAGGCACTGGCAGACATTGATTAAGCTTTCAAGCTTCAAGCTTCAAGTTCAAGGTTCACCTCATAAAAGCGTCAAGCAACGCGGCCCCGTGATCGGGCCGTGTTATCCGGCGCCGATACCTAAACGGGAAGTGACTGCAGTCGCGCTCACTCGTTGGGTTCTGGCTCCCTTGGCCATCCTCCGTCGAACACCCTACTATAGAGGTGCTTCAAGCTTTTCTCATTTCTATATTCTATCTTCTCAGTTCGTGCGTTCTCACGATTCCTACGACCATCTATGATTCGACGCGACCAAATGGAACAATCGGACTCCTCGGCCACTAGCTCCTCCGTACGTTCGGGTCGGCCTGCTTCATCCGCAGGCTTCGCTTATCAGGCTCGTCTCCTCGAACGCGGGTCTACCCATGCCGGATCACTTTCGAGGTCTGGCTCTGTCTCTACTATCAATTCTCTGACCACGGGTAACAGCAACTCTACAACGCCAACCATACCCAGGCGATGGACACCCACCCACCGTATCGGCAGTAGTATCGATGGTGTTCGCGGCAAGTGGGAGGAACGCATTCGCGCGGAGGCTATCTCGGATGAAAAGGATTTGCCCAATACTCCCGTCGAGTCCCATGCTCCCGACACCAGGCCTTCACGTACCGTATCCTATCGTATTCCTGTATCGAGTTCCTCAGAGACATCCCTTCCTCTATCACGATCACAAACTTCTTCAGATGCAGATGTTCTACAAGCACCGACTTACTTGAAATGCCACACGATCCCTGCTCCAATATTCGCATCGCCCTTATCGCCCAATGCAACTGGTGTGACTGTAACAAACCCAGATCCCCCCCACACATTCATTGATACATCTTCCCCTACCGATTCCGCGTATCGAATCCGTCTTCCCCCTTCCACACCGTCTCACTCAATCAGTCCCGTTTCCGGGTCGCTGGCGGCCGTTGGCGAACATAGGATTGAACATAGGATTGACTCACAGCCCGCTCCGACACCGCCAACACCTGCTCGCTCACGTGCCCGTACTGTGGATGATGTTCCCTCAACGGCTACTGGATCGTCTGCAAATGCTCAGCAAGACAAATCACATCCGTGGCGTATCAGTCCTTCGCGAAATAACCTACCTAACTCACGTCGCATTCGTCCTACTTCGGTATATGAAGATTTGTTGACAAATGCAGGTCGCTCTGATCCGGGAAGATCTTTGTCCTCACCGCGTGAACCACCAATTTCTCGCCCTCGGGATCTCCCTCTAAGTGGTGTAGGAAATCTGTTGCCCCAAGTCGGCGCATTTCAGTCTAATCCGGCGCCATCCTCTGCCATGCATCCTACTCCATACAAGAGCTCATATATGAGCAACAAGAAAGCGTCAACGTACGGCAATGATCTCATCGTCGGACAGAAACTAGGGCGTCATCTACCTAGGATTGCCAGTGGGGATGCTGACGATGACTGGGTCGTAGACGATGTCCAAATCCGGCGCGAAGAGGAGGAAGCTCGAAACGAGAGGCAAAAATGGCGGGAACAGCGTCTCGAGAGGAGAGCAGCTATCAAACAACGTGGAGCACGGGAGAGCTTAGCTCTTAATACGGCAAATCCAGATGATGTTGCTGGTATCCCCGGGAGACTTAAGCTATCCCGCGACATAGTTCCCAGCACCCCTACATCGTCTCTTCCCATGACGCGACTTACAAGAGGCCTCTGGGCGGATACTCAACGTCATCTTATACAGGCATATGAGTATCTTTGTCATGTTGGCGAAGCACAGCAGTGGATTGAGGGTTGCCTCGGGGAAGAGCTTGGGTTTGGAGTCGTAGACATGGAAGAGTCCTTACGGAATGGCGTTGTGCTCGCGAAGCTCGTCAGAGTCTTTCAGGGCGAAGCCGTTGTTCGTAGGATCTACGAAGCTCCAAAGCTCGATTTTCGGCATTCGGATAATATCAACTACTTTTTCAATTTTGTCAGGCATGTCGGTCTTCCCGAGGTGGGTGCCAATTTCCTGGTTCTACTCCGACGCTTATGTCCAGAACAGAGCTTTATATTCGAGCTGACTGATCTCTATGAGAAGAAGAATCTTCCGAAGGTCATATATTGCATTCATGCCCTGAGGTACGTGAGTGTATTAGCCTCATGGGTGGCGCTGACCCATCGCCGTTTGCATATAGTCACCTCCTCGCTCGCCGTGGTCTAGCTGAACGAATTGGAAACCTAGTTGGTCGTTTGCAGTTCTCCGACGACCAACTTCAGAAAACACAGAAAGGCCTCAAAGATGCCGGTGTCCCTATGCCCAACTTTGGAAACGTGGGTAGGGAGCTTGCTCTTGAGATCAACGAGGAACCGGAAGAAACTGAGGAAGAAAGTCAGTGTCTCTCCTTTCCATTGTATTGGTCTCATCTTTCTCTAGTTCGTGATCGCCTTCTACGGGAAAATGAGTCATCGATCATATCAGTTCAAATGCTTGCTCGTGGCTTTCTGGCCAGAAAGGCTCAAGCTACGCAAATTGCTCGCCTCCAGCTGGCTCAAAGATATATCATCCGCGCACAAGCGCAAAGCCGGGGAGTCCTAGCCAGAAGGGCTGTCGCCGATTATCGAGACCGGCAAGTTAGTGTGCTGCCGTGGGTTGTCGCAATCCAGGCCACATGTCGTGGCCGTCTACTACGACGGCGGTGGTATGCTTGGGTCAAGCGGGTTAAAGCGCGCTCGCAGAACGTTGTCAACATCCAGGCTCAAATCAGAGGTCTTCTCGTTCGTCGACGACTTGCCGTGCAACGCGTAGCTCTTCAGCGCAATGTCTTTGCCATCACGAAAATGCAGGCGCAAGCCCGAGCGCGTCTTGTCCAGCGAAGGCAGGATCAACTTGCGAAGGTGTTTTCCACCCGGAAGATCTCCGGCTCAATCGTTGGCCTTCAAGCAGCAGCTCGAGGCATGTTACAGAGAGCAGCCATAGCCAGACAATTGTACGCTTTGGATCGCCTGGAAGATTCCATTATTGCTCTTCAAGCGCAGGCAATGGGCGTCCTCGTACGAAGGCGAGTAGGAAGTCAGCTCGCAAAACTTGAAGACATCACCGACGTCCTGGTGCGTGTCCAGGCGGCCGTTCGGACATATCTGGCGCGCAAGCGACTTCTGGTACTTATCCGGGGTTTACGGAAAGCAACTCCTGTTGTCGTCCAACTGCAAGCACGTGCACGAGCTAATCTCGCACGGCATCATCATAACGCGTTGCAGAAGACCCTGGCCAAAGTTGGAGTTGTCAAGTCTGTTGGTGGGTTCCAAGCCTTAGCTCGTGCGGCTCTGGCACGAAACCGCCATCGGGAACAAATCAAGCGCCTTGAGTTCTCGTTGCCCGATGTCGTTGGTTTTCAGGCCGTCGCACGTGGGTTTATCGTGCGTCGTGACTGGTATGCTTGGCGCGATCATCTACGCAGAAGCCATAGCGTTGCTTCTGCCCTGCAAGCTCTATTCAGAGGGGTCTTGCGACGGAGGAAATTCCGCGAGAAGATGCAATACTATCACGAAAATCTGGAGAAGGTCATTAAGATTCAATCTCTATTTCGTGCGAAAGAAACCCGGGACCAGTATCGGCAGCTTACCTTGGGGACAAATGTCTCTGCCGGGACCATAAAGAACTTTGTGCACCTTCTTGACGACTCTGAGAATGACTTCCAGGAAGAGTTGGACCTCGAACGTATGCGAAAGCAAGTCGTGGAGAGAATCCGAGAAAATCAGGCACTTGAAAATGACGTTAATGACCTGGATGTCAAGATTGCCCTTGTTGTGCACAATGTAAAGACTTTCGAGGAACTTGTCAAGGTGCGGCGTAGATATGGGGCCGACACCGCGGCGGCACATGCGTCAAGGGCATCCGTGCTGGCTGCACACGGGGATCCATTTGCAGGGCCAAGCACGCTCGATCATGCTGCGAAGCGAAAACTAGAGCTGTACCAGCAACTCTTCTATCTGCTCCAGTCGCGTGGAGAATATCTGGCTAATCTGTTCTTGGAGATGTCGGAAGACAATGTGCCTGAAAAGGACCGCCGCCTCCTTGAGAGAGTTGTTCTTACACTCTTTGGGTATGGGCAGGACCGCAGGGAGGATTACCTAATCCTCAAATTATTCCAGGTGTGTGACGACCATTCTAACTTTCGTCCTACCGTCAAGTAATGTAGAGTCCAGTTCTCCATAACAGAGGAGATTGAGCGCGCGAAAACACCCTCTGATGTGATTCACGGACATCCGGTGTATATCAATATCGCCCTTCACTACATTCGACCCAAGCAGACCGTCCATGTTCGCGAGACTCTGCAACCTTTGATACGTGATGTCATCTCCGCCGAAGATCTGGATCTGGAAGCTGATCCCAGGCAGGTGGGTCCATCTACCCACCCATTTTCGTGAATTGACGAGAACCTCTCTAGATATATCGTGCTCAGATCGACGTCGAGGAAATGCGCTCTGGAAATGCGTCGTCCAGGTTAAATGACATCTCCTTTGCTGAAGCTCTCAATGATCCAGTTATACGTCCTGAGTATATCCGACGCAAGTGGATGCAATATAATCATCATTACGCCACTCATATCGTTTGTTTCTAGACCTGCAAGTGCTAAGATGGTGGACGGAAACCTTCATCGCTGCTATTGTGCAGTCGACGAGGAAGATGCCCTATGGCGTACGATACCTTGCTCGTGAAACTCTTGCGGCAGTCAGAGTGAGTTCAAACTCAGTCTATCCACTTGTTTCTCCTGTAACACCCCCTCTAGAACAAATTCCCCGATGCCCCCGACGAAGCTTGCGCAGCCTGCATTGGCCGCCTCGTCTTCTATCGGTATATCAACCCAGCGATTATGTGAGCAGGCCTATATTACCCGGCCTTTTGACGTTGGCTCTAAGCGTTTCTGTTTCAAGTACTCCTGAAACGTTTGATATAGTTCCCAGCACTGTCGACGTCAGTTCTCGTAAAAACCTTGCTCAAATTTCGAAAGTGTTGGCCCAGGTGACAAGTGGCTCGGAATTCGGGGATGACACACCAAGCTACATTCCAATCAATGAGTACGTAAAAAGGGCGATATTACAGATCACATCCTGGCTCTTTGAAGGTAGGTATTCCCGTGAATGTACCCTATCATGCATTTAATCGGCCTTTAGTTGCCAACGTCCCTGATGCGGAGACTCAATATCACGCGCACGAATTTTTGGATGTCACCGTGCAACCTAAACCGATATACATATCACCAAATGAAGTCTATGCAATGCATGGCTTGCTAGCGCAGCATATTGACCGCTTGGTGCGCTGTTTCTTGTATGGTCCTCCATGTCTCTTATCCATCCTATCCTAGGGTCCTGCGCGTGACGATCCACTACGGACAATTCTTCATGAACTCGATGGCGTACCACAATTTGGCAGTGAGGAACTCAAAGATGCCAGGGATAGGGCAATTACATTGGAGCTAACAAACCGCTTTGCCCAAGTCCAAGGCAAGGATCTCACCTCTGACCGAACCAAGTACCCTAACCTGTTACTAGACCCTCGCGCTGAGGAAAATGCTTTGTGGGTGCAAGCCAAGCGCACTGTCCTAGCCATTCTTCGTGTACAGCCTGCCAAAGATCTCGTCGAGTCACTTATGCAGCCAGTTTCGGATGAACACGAGATGATTTGGGAAGATATTTTGGAGTCTGAGATCGAAAGCGACCATCGCCTCCGCCATCCGAGGCGCATGCCATCTACGGCTGCGCAGGAATCTGCATATCGTCTGGAAGACATCCGATCGTGGGTTGATTGCCTTGTTTGTGAACTGAGTACTAATTTGAGCTAGCTTGTCGTTTCGTGAGGTGAAGGCACACGCGATCTTTTTCCTTTTGGAACTAGAGAAACAGGGGAAGATTACGCGAAATGATGGTTATCAAGGCATTCTGAATGCCATTGCCCTCGATGTTCGCAGCAAACACCGCATGCGTCTTCAGCGCCAGCAAGAAATAGAGAATATGGCAGAAGCCTTACGGCACCTCAAAGAACGCAAGAAATACTTTGAGGAACAAATCAATAGCTACAATAGCTATGTTGAAGTGGCTATGGCAACCATGCAGCGAGGAAAATCGTATGTGATTGCCCTACATTCGCCAGCGTAATTAATACTGATGTGCATCCAGGAAGAAGCGAATTATCATGCCATTTACGAAGCAATATTTCCACCTCAGGGATCTTCAAAAGTCGGGCAAGACGCCTCAATTCGGCTCATTCAAGTATAGTGCACAAGACCTATATGAGAGGGGCATACTCTTATCAATCGACCAATATTCCCCGAGACGATTCGACAAGATCGATCTCGTCATTTCCTCGAATCAGCTTGGCGTGTTCACCATCGAGATGTTCAATAACGCGTTGGGGATTACAAATCGTATGGCAAATGCGGACGTCCGACTCGAAGATCTTCTACAGGCTCAATACCAAGACAGAGCATCACTCTCCGTATTCAATGGGCTCACCAAATTTAATCTCAATCTCCTTCTGTATCAGATAAATAAGAAGTGGGTGTAGCACCATCGCTCTGCACATGCTTCTGATTTGAATCTTTTTTTCAGGTTTTATGTATGAATACCTCTTGTTGTCATATCATGTGCGACTTGCGGCTTGCTCAGTATCTCATGTACCTTCATATTTTCATCATCGATCGACATGGTCTAGTTCTTGACTGTCTGACTGCTGTTGAGCTTAAACAGACAACGCACGGACAACCTATTTATATTTCCTACACCATACTCTCGGGTTCACTAATTACACGCGCACTACCGAGGCCTATATATAACACAGACTCAGGGCGCGCGATGGCAGATCAAATTAATGAAGTAAGAAAACTGTTCGGGATGGAGATGATCCATCCCCATCTGGTAACATTGCTAACTGGGCCATTTATCTAGTGAACTGTAGTTCCCTTCCCTGAGCAGAATACTGGCAGATGGCAAAGATGAGGAACGTCACGGTAATGCCGCTCGTCACGCGTCAGGCCACGTCATGGTCTCGGCTTATTACGACAAAGATGTCCCGGATGGTGAACTACAAACTTTGCCGGTTTGAGGCAAGTCATTGGACTTACCATACCTGGTGTGGGTCTCCTCCGCATGCTCCCCAACACGATCGCACTGCCATCAATCCTCCGCGGTTCATTTAACTTCAGATGTGGTAGTCGCCATACCCTATCGAACCACCAAGTAATAGAACCTATCGATTTGCTCCGATCCCTGTCAACACTCAGTTAGGCGCCCTTGAAGACCCGTCATGAAGGCGATATTCCGGGTCCGGATCGTACGGAGTTTTACAAGGATAGCCTTTTCGATGAACAAACAACTACTGTACCGAGATAATGTCCGACAATGTCTACTGTATGGATCCAATGACAGCCGTGGAAGGTGAAACTGTTATGTGAAATGATAATCCGAAATTGGCTGGTGATCCGGTGATATGACTACGCCGTGTTAAACCGATTTCTAAGGCTTGTGATACTAGTAACTTACCAGTGGGACGGATTGATTCACATCGTACCCACGGCAAGTGGGCTCACGAGGGACTTGAGGATCAACACACGCGATATTCTTGCCTCGCGAGGCTCCTATACGTAGAAACGCGGTGGGGCGGGCGCCGGTACTCAAACCACTCGGATGGTGTAAACGCCTTCTCCCCAAGGGCAGTGGGCCAGCGCTTTGTGGTTATCTTAAGTCAGGGAATTGGTGGCTGGAAGTGGATGCATTCACATTTTTAACCCAAATGTTTCGTGAACTAATATGGGTCGCAAATGCAGTGAGAAGATAAGGAAAAAAAATTGTAACAGTGAGTTCAGCCTAAGTACAACCAGTAGATTACAAACGAACTCAAAAGTCCCATTACTGTAAGATACGTACAGATATCCCAAGCCAATGATAAATGTTAAAGCCAGCCCGAGGTCAATCCTTCCAACTTCTTCTTGACCAATTTTTCCACCCAATTGACGATTTGTGTTGTTTTCCAGAGACCTATTGCAATCGCGGGTTTGGTCCATCCACAGGGTAACCGTTCCTTGCCGAACCATTCTCGAATGTATTGCTTCGGCATATTTCCCTCTTCATCGCCGAATGTTTGGACAGTCAATGCAACCTCTCCTCGAGAGATGATGCCGTGAGCCTTGCTGAGGGGCCTGATAAGCGTTTTGTCCCGGTTTGCGCGTACCGTAACGAGCTCGTCGAATGTGAGGACATCGGGGTTCCGTGATTCATCAAGTAAATTTTGGAGGAGTTCTTTGTCGACATTGACAGGCGCATATCGGCCGTTCGGTAAGGCATTAGCATGCGTCAGTGATGCGTCATGCTCGAGGACGTTGTGCCGCGCCAGGTCTTCGAGATCGATTTTGAAATTGCGGCCGCACACGAATGTGCCCACAACACTTAGCACGATGGCCATAGGCAGGGAGAGGTGATAGTGATCCCGGAGGGCCCTGATAAGCTGGAAAGCGGAGATGTCACGTCCATTATGGGGCCTGGAGAATAACTGTCAAAACGCTGATGGGCGCAGCACGTGCAGATGAACGCACAGGATGTTGTGATTCGCGAGAGCATTGAGAGCAGGACAAGGTGAGCGACTGTCAGTGATCGAGGGCTGAATATAGGGGTGGCTTTGTTCAGACATGGGGAAGAGTAATCTGGGAAACGCTTGCAGGGGGGGCGGCCTTCAAGCAGTCCGGAAACTGTGTTTTAAAGGTTCCATCGTGTCACCTCTTGCGAATAGTCAGAAATGGCTTAGATTAGGTCCCGTAATTGGAGGTGCCATTGATGGAGGCATCATGGCGCAAAATGTGGACCCGGCGTGCGGAACTACCGAGCTCGACCCCCAGGCTAGGCACAGCACACGCCCATCCAAAAAGTGCCTTTGTCAAATTACCTTTGTGAAGGAACACAGCCGGAATAGCTGAGCTGTGCCAGCGCAACCGGGCTTTGATGTCGATACGTGGCGACCATCTGAAGGGGTGATGCATTACAGTAATGACGCATGGCTATGGAAGGATGTTCTCGAGTGGCTTTGACCATGTGGAGATTTGTGGATGGCGATGCGGACTCTGTAGAACAGGCTTAATACACGTTCCGTGCCTTGGAGCGATCACGTCGGCCGGGGACATCCGAGCAATAACGCCCAACACACCGGCGTTTCAATCCCGATATCTGTCTGACTCCGCCATCAACGTCCAACGTCCAGGTACAATCGACGCCGTACAATCGACGCCCAGACAGGCATTCCTGCCTCGATGACTCCAGCTCATCCGTTTGCCTCTGTTCCGCCTCCCCTGCCACCTGGATGGACGGAACATGTTGGTAAGATACCTAGATATCCCCGCTTCACGTGCATGGCCTTAACGAGCTCGTTCTTGAAACAGGTCCTGCTGGCCAGATATACTTTTTCAATACATCTACCAGAGACTCTACCTACGTTCGACCCTTGCCTGCATTTCCTGCTACTGCAACTCAGAAAGAGAAGCCGAAGATTAAGACACCGATTCCTGGGACGGACTGGCTCCGAGTAACAACAAATCAGGGGAACGTGTTCTACACCAACAAGGCTAAGAAAGAGAGCTTGTGGACCGTCCCTGATGAAATCAAGGATGCGGTTGAGCTCCTCAATATACAAGAAGAGGATGATAAGATCCGGGAAGGGAAGCAAGCCCAAGAAGAGACGCGGATGAACATGGAGGCTGAACAGGAACGTGAAATCGAGAGAGTCCGAATGGAGGCACAGGAGGCCGTAAAAAGGAAAGCCGAGGATATCTCTCAGTCAGACGAGATCGTGATCTCGAAGAAGCCACGCGTAGGAGATCAAGTAGAGGCCAAGGTGGAAGAAGCAGATGGCACAGACGATGGTGAGGAAAGTGAGGAGGAAGATTGGCAGAGAGAGGCTGCCACGCAGCTTGCAAATGAGGCCGAAGAGGAGAAGAAACGACGAGAAGAAGAAGAGAAAGCAAACGCAGAGGAGGTACGAAGGGCCAAGGAGAGCGCCCCGCAAATTACAATACCGGATCGCGTCGACCTTTCCATTGAGGAAGGTAAGGCGCTCTTCAAGGTGTGTTTACAATGCACTATCCCCAGAGTTCGCTTCAAGCTCTCACGCGTCGCATGTACAGAACTTACTCCGGGAGAAAGACATAAATCCTTTACATCCTTGGGATACGTCTCTTCCGTTCTTCATCTCTGACCCACGCTATGTGCTCCTTCCTTCCGTTTCTGCGCGTCGCGAAGCCTTCGACGAGTACTGTCGAGAACGAGCACGCGAACTTAGGGTGTCGCGTGTTAAGAAAGAGAAGGAAGACCCCCGGGAAGAGTTCGAGAAACTGCTCACGACTGAGGTGAAGAGCACACGGATAAGCTGGACCGATTTTCGGAGACAGTGGAAGAAAGACAGAAGGTTTTACGGTTGGGGAAGAGATGATCGAGAGAGGGAAAAGCGGTTCCGGGAATTTCTCAGAGAGCTCGGAGAGAGTACGTATTCTGCCATATCGTACGGCGTTCCTCACAAGCTGGATTTTCCAGGAAAGCGTGCACTTGCCCAGAAGGCGGAGGCGGACTTCTTCGCCCTTCTCAGAGAGAGCGACATTACACAAGGTGCTGTATGGAAAGAGGCGGGTAACTCCATCGATCCACCATTCACTTTCTTAGATGATACTTCTCATTCAGGTTAAGAAAACTATATCGGGGGATCCCAGCTATGATGCTGTTGGGTCTTCCTCTCTGCGTGAAGAGTTATTCAACACGTTCCTGAATGCGCTGTCCAATAAAACAGTACCAGATAAAAGTGAGAAACAAGGCGCTGAAGTTTCTTCAACTGAACCGGGCGACGACACTCAGAAGCGCAAAAATCGAAAGGCCCAAGCTGTTAAAGAGCGCGAAGAGAAGGTCAAGGCAGAGCGCGAGCGGGTGCAGGCGACCATTGAGAAGTCCAGGATCGGTTTGAGCAGAGAAGAAGGGGAACTGCAGTTTAAGTGCGCCGCTGCTACCTACTCTAGATTCTGGGGTCGTGTGCTGGCGCTCAAGGAGCATCATCTTACTTTGCAGGACCCTTCTAATAGATGCCATTCGTGAACCACAGGTACTAGAGGCTTTTTCCCTCGAGCAATGATCTAACCAATTGTACCCAAGGCATCGTGGGAGTCATCTCTTGCGCAGCTGGAAACTGATCCGCGATTTCGACATTCACTACTTCCCCTGGGCCACCAACGCCATCTATTCGAAGAGCACGTTGATGGACTGCGTGCCAAGCATTTGGATAGTCTGCACGCGCTCTTCATTTCCCACTCTCCTTCACTTGCCGCGGAGTTTGCCGCTCTTCCCGTCGCATCCCTGCATTCCTCGCTTCCCGCCACTAAACTTGGCTTTGATGTGTTCAAGCTCGAAGAGGAATTTGATAGGTGGCAACGCATACGAACGACGGAGGCACGAAAGGCGTTCGACGACATGCTACATGAAAACTCCTTTGTCGAATTTTGGGGAAGACTGGGCAAACTCGGGGGCGACGGTGTAGAAGGAGGCGTGAAGCGGGATGGCGATGGCGATGAAGGTGAAGGTGAAGGTGAAGGAGGGGGAGGCAACGTTGACATGAAAAAGCTGGCAAAGAGTGTGGACATTACGGAGATGGAAAAGGTCTTGAAGGTGCGTGCACGGTATTGCTGGCAGTCAAAGTCATGTTCTCAGATCTGAATGGCCAGGGGGACAAGCGATATACCATGTTTGATCACGTTCCGGAGCAAAGAGAACGATGGTTGCGGGTACGTGGATGTAAACGTCGTAAATGAACCTGAAAATTTGACAAAAATTCAGGATTATTTGTCGCGATTGTCTGCACCGAAGTTGTCTGTACATGTGGGAGAGCACGTTGGTGGTACTAATACGCGATAAATAACATCATCGTGCTTGGAATATATGCGTAGTATGAGACACATATATTGACATACCCCGTGTGAATAAATGCGTATGATACGTACTCGCATACTTTGACACGTCAGCTTCTTGACTTTATAAACTCAAGCTGCACCGCCTCTCTCGTTCTTCCTAACTGGAACTCCCCGCAGAGATGCGGCTTCTTCATTTCCTCACAACTGGCGTCACTCTCGCGTCTTACGCTTTAGCCCAGGACCTTCCTCCGGAAGTCTCAGCCGAGAAACACCACTACCAGGTGCGATTTTGTCCATGCCATTGTGGGTTTGGCCATATATTTAAACGTGTAATTAGAGTGATGTCGCCCGTCTTCGCAAAATCGTAATAAACAGGTTTGTCTTCTCTCGCGAGTTTTCCTTGTCATCGCTAACGCGTCATTTTATTAGTCTTTACTCGCACCGGTTCGTCCGTTGGCCCAATTATTCTGGATACATTTTTCACTTGGCATATAGAGACGTATTTCTCCGAGAGCTCATTTCAAATGCCAATGATGCTCTTGAGAAATTCCGGTTGACTTCGCTCACTACTAAGGACATGTGGGATGGTGCCCCCCTCAATATAACTATCAAGCCCGCCAGCGGCTCAGATGGCTCAAGTGGCCGCATCATCATCACAGGTAACTTTGCACCACCCCATCGAATCAATATATGGCGCTGAAGGTGGATGTGACAGACAATGGCATTGGCATGACTCCGGATGAGATGGCTGAGAACTTGGTGCGTGCCAATGCTCTACTGTAATCTGTTTTTGTCTAACCAGCTTTCTCAAAAGGGAACGCTCGCCAAATCTGGAACTGCGGAATTTCTTGCGCAGGCCGAGGGCAATCCCGAGTCGACGGCTAACAGCAACTTGATTGGTTCCTTCGGTCTTGGCTTCTACAGCAGGTGTGGTTCCCGCGTGTTTCATAAGTTCACCATCCTTAAGTATTTTTTTCCTCAGTTTTTTGGTGGCTGATCAGGTCTACGTCGCTTCTGTTGCCGCTCAAACCCCTGAAAACCCCGATCCCCAGCAATACATCTTTAGCTCTTCCAGTGACGATAATGATTTCGCAACCTACCCCGATCCTAGGGGCAAAACCCTAGAACGGGGCACAGAGATTACGCTTGTGCTGAGGCCTGATGCTCTCGAATATATCAATCATCTTACACTCACCGAACTTATCAACAAGCACTCTGTGTTTTCTTCGTCATTCCCAATCTACCTATTTGCTCAACGTGAAAAGGAAGTCCAGGAGGAGCCGGTGGCCGAACCCTCCACAAGTGACGAAGAGAATGCAGAACGTGCAGAAGATGAAGCAGTCATCGAGGAAGTACAAGATTCTTCAGCCAAGGAAGTTAAAATGAAGAAGATTCTGGTCGATGAGTGGGACCACGTCAACGCACGTCCCTCCCTTTGGACAAGGTACTTGTGCCTTCGGTATTCCTAGTACTTTTACTTACAAATGAGCGTTGAAACAGAGATGCCAAGAATGTCACGCCCGTCGAATATGAACTATTCTACCAGTCATACTTCCTTGACTTTGATACCAAGCCTATTGCGTGGAACCATTTCTCTGGCGATTTGGGCTCTGGCGTTTCCTTCCGCGCTCTCCTATACATTCCCGGGACATTACCCGATGACTACTGGCAAGGATCTCAGACACCCACCAATGGCATACGTCTCATGGTCAAGCGCACCTTCATCACGTCTGATCTCGGCGAAGACTATTTGCCCAAGTGGGCCGGCTGGGTCAAAGCCATCATTGATGGTGCGAAAACTTTCACTCCAAGCATTGGAGGATTATTAATTCTGATCACATTGTCTTAGCTGACGATCTCCCTCTGAGTGTCTCCCGTGAAACTCTTCAGAATTCATCATTCCTCCGACAAATCAAACAGACAATCTTGAAGCGTATAATCCAGACATTCACCAAGCTTGCTGAAGATGAGCCAGACAAGTTTATCGAAGCCCAAAAAGTCTACGGAAACGTGTTTAAGCTTGGTGCAGTCGAAGACTCGAAAAATAAGGACAAGTTAATCCCGCTGATCCGTTTTGCAACAAACCAACGAAATGTCACGTCTTTGGATGAAGTGAGTTCCTGTCGTGTATGCAATTGGTCAACTAATAATGGTTCGCAGTATGTCGAGAACAAGAAGGCTGGTCAGAAACAAATTTTCTACGTCTCTGACGCTGGAAAGAGTGTGTCATCCCTGGCAAAGAGCGTTTTCGTGGAAAAGTTGCACGCGCGGGGATACGAGGTGCTCCTATTGACAGACACTCTTGATGAAGTTCTCCTGCACAACCTCAAGAAATGGAAGTGAGTATGATGTTACTGCGAACCTGACCTGCACTGATAGATCCTCGTCAGGGGCATTCCCTTCCAAGACGCAGCTAAAGCTGGATTGCTGTTCGGTGATGAGGGTGAGCAAGAAAAATGCGCATTTCACTGCAGGGAACTTCGCTTACATGGTTTTACAGATTCCGAAGCCGAGGAACAGAAGACTATGCAGGCTGAGATCAAAGAGAAATTCAAGCCTCTATTGAGCTGGTTGAAGATCCAAGCCGAGGGCATCGTTCGCGATGGTTCGCATTGCGTTGGTCTTTCATTCTCTTGTCTCTCTGACCCCTTATGCTATAGTCGTCATCTCCGATCGCCTGGTGACTAGCCCCTGTGCCATTGTAGCTGACGTAGGTGGTTACACTGCGAACCTCCAACGCATCATGAGGGCGACAAACAAAGTCAATGACCCCATGTTCGAATTGGCGAAGCGACAAAAGGTTCTCGAATTGAACCCGCGCTCACCGCTAATTGAAGGACTGTTGCGTCGTGTGGAGAGGCTGCAAGGAGAAGATGTGGAGCATGATCCCGAAATCGAGGAAAACCTCAGGGAAGTCGCAATCATACTGATCGATGGTGCTCTGGTGCGTTCCGGCTTCGATGTGCCCGACTCGGATGAGTAAGTGTCTGTGAGAATACCTGTACACCGTCATGACTGTATTTTTCCAGATTCCTCATGCGCGTGGACCGCGTCCTCCGTCGCTTCCTTGGCGTCTTGGAGACTGCACCAACTGATGCCACAGTAAAGCCCGCGCCTCCAGTGGATCCAGTGATCCTCGACGAGGCAGAGTATGAGCCTATACCCGAATCTCTCTTTAACGACCTGCCAGAGTTCAACGATGGTAAACCAAGAGTGATTTTGTCGGAGGAAATGAAGAAAAAGGTTGAAATCGACATCGAGGAAGTAGACGAAGACTTCTTGCCTGTCCACGATGAGTTATAGTATCTATAAGCCATCCCATGGATTCGTTATTATTAATCATACAATTGTCCAACTTCCAATGCACGAGGCCATACAGTTGGATATCGATATATGAAAAAGACTACCATCTCAGTCAACGTCGACAGGATTCCAAGTAACAGCCCCCTCTTTACCGCGGTCCAGTTCATCGAGTCTCTCGATGTCTTCCTTGCTGATTTCGAAATCAAATACATCGATATTGGAGCGCACACGGTCCGGGTTCTGAGACTTGGGGAGAGGAACGAACCTAGGTCAACCGTTCAGTGCTATAGAGTAGTTGGGCAATGGTGTAAGCACACCCATGCTGGAGAGACCAGCGAATAAGTATCTGTGCAGGACCTTTGCCATACTGTCGAGTAGAAATGCAGTATCAGTGAAAGAAGAAATAAAGGGGATCTAATTGAAGGCAACATACTTTCTTGGAAAGTTGTTGCAGCACAGGATTCCCAAATTCTCCTCTGACAAGAGGAGAGTATGCCTGAACTACGATGCCATGGGCGCTGCAGTAGTCAACAATGGGCCTCTGTTGACAGTAAGGGTGAAGCTGGTTCGGTATGAGGATAGTCACCACAATGCCTACATCAACGCTAATGAGCTAGGGAACCATACCTCTATTTGGTTGACGGAGGGTAATTCGAGTCCTGCTTCAGTGATTTCTTCCAGGTGTTTGACATTGCTAAAGATTTCTCAGAATTCCAGCCAGCGAGATAACACCCCGTCCTAGGCTTTACTCACTAGTTAGACACTCCCACAGACTTGAGCTTTCCCGCTTTCTTGGCTGCTAAAAGTGCTTTCCAGGCCTCGAGGCGGGTAGTCTTTCCCCCGTAGGCACTGTGTATGAGATAGAGATCAAGATAACCTTTTATCCAAATTTAGTCTCCGAACAATGGAAATCATTGAATGATCTCCTACCAAAGCCAAAATTCTTAAGCGAATCATCAATAGCAACAAGGCAACTTTGGTAGCCACCGGCAATCTTATGGACCTTGGACGCTAAACTGAAATGTTAGTCATAGCCCACTCCGGGACCTGATACCGCGGACTGATGAAAATATCCTCGCGAGGGACGCCGCTCTCCCTGACAGCGTCTCCAACTTGAGCTTCATTCCTGTAGGCACGCGCTGAATCTATGTGCCTGCGAATTTTGCATCGTAAGTTATTAGGAGAGCGACGAGAGAGGTCGTGAGACGGACCGATAGCCGGACTGAAGAGCTGCGAGACAAGCGGGTTTGCAATTGGAATTCTGGTAAACGCCAAGGCCGATGATGGGCATGGCGGCGACGCCTGTAAAAGTGAGGCAGTAGGATGCACTCGAGGATCATGATGGAGGGGAAGTAAATTACCACCAGAGAGGGCGACAGTTGTTCGTATGGACATGTAAATTGAAGTCACACGTGGCGGGGGAGACAAAGTTGGGCCACTACACACGACTTGAAGCTATGTCCTTCTCACGTCTTCAACTCGCTGCTGCTCTCATAGGTTCATTTATTTCCCATCCTTCTCATTTCCTTGCTGACCTTCGCATAGAGTATGACAACGACCCTGAAGACCCTGAAAAACCGTTCCGTTCAGCCCACGAGAGCGCCATCTTTGCACACTTGCGTCGCATCCCGCCGCTTCCTCCACAACGGCGAAAAAGCGTCGACTATCTCAGCGTAGAACTTCCTGGAGATGAAACTACTGGATCGAAAACGGAGTCTGGTCCGGAACACGTCACGAGGCAGAATTCGCCGGGTGATGGTCTCAGAAATCCATTTGGGAGAGACACAATCGTCTCAGATGGTGCGCTTGGAGAGGAAGAAGGTGAAATAGAGGTCGATCTCACTTCCTGGGGACTATCTTCCTTCATCCCCAAGGAAAAGGGTGCCAGCTCGAAAAACAAAGGGAAAGAGAAGGTTACAGCCGTCCCCAACCCTCACGCGACCACACAAGCCTCGTCGTATCGTTCTACCCGTTCCCTGAGCGTGGGGAATCTCGACTCTTTAGGCGCGGGAGGCGCATTTCTGGATTCACCATCGACTGTCACACCAGATCAAGCAAGACGAAGGTCTCTCGGATCTGCGCTAGAACTTGGGAACCAACAGTCTTCTCGATTTCCAACACGTCAACGCCCTTCGTCGATCCACGACGTTATCGATCGTATACCGGCCGCTCCTCCTCTTCACTCTATTCCATTCCCAACGCAGTCTGTGCGCTCCGCGTCTCCCGGCCCTTACGATGGACTCACTGGGCCGTCTCGCGACCGCGCACCATCTCTGGGTAGCATGGGTTCTAAGGACCTCCTTGCTGAAGCCGAAGAGAACCCGAATCCTTTTGCATTAGACCCTCCTGCACCTGGTAATGCTTCGCGTTTCGATCCAAAGGCTCGCACACGGGCTATGTCAGTGGCCACAATGGGCTCGTTTGGCTCTCGAAACGTCCTTGGGGAAGATTATCCACGATCCCCATCTCCGTCTTCCCGTTTGGACCCCACTCACACGAGAACACTTTCCAATGCGACCATGCTGCGTGACAACGATGACGCCTCGTTCATGGGCGGAGTGCCAAGCCGACGCCAGATCATCCGGGACCGGCCATATTCAACCGCCGAGCTTATGCGTCCTAAAGTTCTCGTCATGCCGAGCCCACTCCAGAGCCAGAATGTCGTCGCGCCAAACTTAGTAGGAATGGGAAGAGGAAGAGAAGGTTTTGAGATTACGACGGATGGACCTCCCCTCCCGCATGGAGCACGCTCAAATTCCAGTCATCGTTTAACCTCAGGAGGACTCGGTAATGCTCCAGGGTCGGCAGTCCCAGTAGCATCCAACTCGTTCACACCGAATCCTCGTGCAAGCCTCACACTGTCTCAGCTAACATTCAGGAATACTCTCATGGTTGGAGGTCAACGCGATGTCGCTTACACGGATTTGGACTCTGGTCTTCGCCGGGCCACAGAAGACGGTGAACAAGTAATCGACGACACCCTGGAGGAGGAACCTGCGCGACCTGTTACAGTGATCGTGGATGAACCGGAAGGCAATACTCGGCCTCCAGGCAAATTATATGGGCGTAGCCTCGTCGATGAACTCGAACAGCGCAAGGCCAACATGCGCAGTAAGCAAAGGTATGTTTCTACGGCTCTGTTTCAGTCTACCTTTCCCTTATAGAGCTCGCACCCATCCAGAGTATTTACTGGCGATGATCGCCCTTCCATGATGGCGCGCGCCCCAATGCAGCGGTCTAGCACACTCATAGACCCCACTTCGCTGACTCAGCGTCCCATATCACAGAATATGTTATCTGGATCAGAAGCGCGTCCTAACCTTGCTCGACGTGGTTCGCTCGGTGGAAAACCTCTTCTCAATTTTGACGAAGACCACTTGCCAGGATTACAGGCCTCTCCAGCCATTCGACTAAATAAATCACGATCAGTCTTTGGTGTGGACACGCTGTGGGAGCGTGAGATGGCGAAGCTCAAGGAAATTGAAGTTCATGAGGCAGAGGAACTGAGGAAGCAGGAAGAGGCCGAGGCTTTGCGAATGCAAAAGAAGGCCAAGAAGAAAAAGAAGGGAAAAGAGAAAGTTGTCCCCCAGGAGGTCCCAGCGGAGGAAAAGGTAGTTGAAGTAGAAGAACCTAGAGTGTCTGCCGAGGCTCCAACCCTGCCTGTCATCAAGAGAGGAATCACAAGAGGACCTCCCCCACCTCCGAACGACAATGATACAGGGAGCAGTAGTGAATTAAGTGATGTGGACACACCGCGGTCGCCTCCCCCAAAAGTTAGTACGGAAGGCTGGCACTCCGGGGAATCCGACAATGAGGTGAATGGACCAGTTCGTACCACCGGTGTTGGACCACGGTATCCCAACCGTGGGCGCAGGCAACCTCCCGCCTTCGCTCACTCTGTAGATGATGACGATAGTGAAGAAGATATGCCCTTGGCTGCCACCGTCAGTCGTGCAGTCGAACGCGCAACTCGTTTCGGGCTCTCCGCCGCCGAAAATTCAGATTCGGATGAGGAGAAACCGCTGTCGCAGTTGCTGGTGAAATCCAAACATCTTTCGGACAAGACTGACCACCATCTACCGGGTTCCGCGGCTCCTGCTCAGGTCGATAAAGGTAACGACGGGGAGGACGACGACGACGAAGACGAGGACAATAAACCGCTTGGTTTGCGGGCGTCGCGTTTCATATCTTCGCAATCGCAATTGGGGCATGTGAACGCCGAAGATGACGACGACCGTCCTCTCGCCTTCCACCCGGAACAGCAGCGTCGGACTCAGTACAACATGGTCCTGCTACAGCAGCAACAGCAACAGCAACAACAACAATTGTTGCTACAAGCGCAGATGCAACAAAACATGATGTTTTCCCCACCATCGATGATGGGTCCTGGCTTCTTCGGCGCTCCCGTGATGTCGCAGATGATGCCCTTGGTTCCTCCACCAGTTCCTGGAAGCCCGCCACCTGATCCACAGGATATGACGAAGTTCGGGCGTGTGGATAGGTGGCGACGAGAGATAGTAGGAGGACAGCCTTGAGCTGTCTTCCACATTGACGTGTTCCTGGCATAGTCCTTCGTTCATTCAGTGTTTTCTTTGGTTTTTTTCACTTAGTCTCCACACTTGATTATTTCTCATGCTGTTAGCACCGACGGACATGGCATTGTAGATCGTGTCTTTTATATCATTTCAAGAGCGTACAGCGGCATAACACATGCGTGATGCACGCAGATAAGTATCTATGCAAAGAATAAGCGGCGACAGTGTAGGAAGTAAGGGGCAAAGAGAGTTGGAGAGGGAGGGAAGCTTAGACGGACATCCAATGCAACATAAGACACTATGACAGCATGACGAGAGAGGAAGACATTAACATGCAAGGCTTACGAGAGCGTGAACTACAAATAGTATAGAGGGACCGGGATGTGCATGGGGTGGATGAAAAGGGGAACATACTGAGTATCAAAGGCGATGTGTCAGGATGGGTTGACGACCCATAGCTTGCGTTTTGGAACCGTGACGATCGAAACGTCACGGCGGGCAATCTCATCCTCAATCCGGCGTTGTCGCGTTTCCTCATCTTCACTCGATTCCTCCTCCGGTTCAGACCGTAGGCCGCCAGCGTACGATGCTGAGCGTGGATCGACCTCCCCAGCTGAAGAGAATAATGGCTGGTGGAGATATGGACTTTGGGGCTCCTGAGGAAATGGGAGTTGGTCTGTGCCAGCGTCGGAGTTCGGACGGGAAGCGTTTGGTGTTCCTGTGGGCGCTGAGGTGGATTGCCCCGTCCCTCGAATGTTGCAGAGAAGAACCGTCAGGGTAGAATACCTAGGACGTCCGTTCCAAGACAGGGTGACAAGAATGATGTAAAATGAGACAGTCCAAATCAGAAAAGCCACGAAGAGTCCTCTTGACGCTCGCTTCCAGAGCTCCACCAACGATAGGATACAGAGCCCCAGAATTAGAGCATGCGTGAGAATACGGAGTACAATTTCTTCCTTTGCCGGGATCAGTGGTTGCTGGAGTTTTGCAGTTGGCGGTTCTGACAAGGCTTGAGCGCTGAGATGTGTTGTTGTCGCGGGCGTTGAAGCCCGCGCTCGGTTATTTATTTGCATCGTTACGTAGTCCAGATCGCTCTATGGGCTTCCGTCTCAGCAAGGCGTCCCTGACGATTAATCATTGTACATACCATGGCGTTTACGCTTCGCCGCCGCTCAAGCCAACTAATTTCGCTTAAGTTGCGGATCACGTTAGATGGCCTATGGGCATGTTCATAAAAGGTGGGTGTGCCACTGGCGCTGGGATTATTACGTATCCGACCTGGTCGATTGACAACTTCAAAAGTGTGTTGAACCGGTGATTCCGATTCCGGGGCAGTTTCACTGGCCCCCTTAACGTCTTTGCTTCGAAACCAGAGTCCAAGGTGTTTCCGAGATGGTGCAGATGAGGGAGGAGCGGATGGACGCACGACGCCTGGTTGGTTTGTGTCAGTAGCGGTCCTGTTTGAATTAAGCTTCTCCGCTGTGTCGGAAGAGTCAGCGCGAGACCGTTCAACGCGGATCTTCCCCACAATCGCCTTCGAAGAAGCGAATACCCGCCATCGCAGAAAAGAGGCGAGAAAAAGGAGAGGGATCAGGCCATAGAGGGCGATGAACAAGGCAAGCCCCGCTTGACCATGGGCTGTCTTCAAGACCGCATTAGGTGGGATCGATCTCACGGAAAGGAGCACGTTTCCTGTTCTTGAAGTAGAGATAGATGTGAAAGAGTACACCAACCCGACCAGACCCAAACCATAAGCGACGATTAGAATCAGTAAAGACGCAATCAGCAAGCCAAAGGAGAGCTGCAAAGGAGGACCGGAGGTAGGAGGTAATGATAATCGATAGAAAATGACAGTCGGATGAAGTAACGCTAGAGAAATTGGGGCTAGTGACTTGTGGATGAAAGAAGTGTCGAATGGATAAGACTGGGCAGCACCGGGGAAGGACGCGGAAGATGGCGAATTTGGGTCTGTTGGAGAGCCTGATGATGAACCTATCGCTTTTGCGCAGGTAGTGACATATTGTACACTGACGCTTGCACCATTCGCATTCACGCCTGTCTGTAGATTCCCATTTCCAAAGCCGCTCCATTGTTGACCTGATTTAGTGATCGATGCATCGTACGCCCTAAGGACCCACATGTCAGACAAATAGTTGCCAGAGCTGTCTTTGCCACCGAAAATAATCGTGTCAGAATACGAGCCTCGCGCAGAGCCCACAAGCCCTGATGGGTAGGACATGGAAGCTGCTCCGCTACGAGGTTGTGGGAAAGTAACATCTCCGGTCGAACCAGGGTCACCAGAAGGGAGGACACGGGCCCATGAACCACCGTTGATGTCAAGCACATCCTGGTCAAAAACCCGTGTGAATAAACCCTAAATAAGAAATTTGTTCCAACTCACCACTTCGCCCTTTTTGAGGCCGCCGCCATCATCCCACAAAGAAGCGTTGAACAATCCAAGGAGAACAAAGACCTGAGAATTGAAGCTGGTGGAAAACGTGTTCTTGTTTGCGACCACCGCAGCGCCGATGCGAGGGACAGCACAGACAGCGGGTAATACCGAAAGTCCCGTGCCGGCGTTAGTGACATAGGAGGATGGTTGGGCACAGGAAAGGGTGGGATTGGATGTGCCAATACAACCGCTAAACGCAACTAATTGCTGCTTGACAATAGTGCCGCCTTCTCCTGCTATAGCTGTGTTGTTGCCTGCGGACGTTTTTGTCCATGTCCCAACAAGGGAAGTTTCGAGGTTAGATGAGAGAGTACCAGAGATATCAAGTCGCCAGATATCGGACAGAGGAACGGGGCTGAGTTTTGAGCCGGAACTTGAGACACCACCCATGAGGAAGAAAGAATTGATTGGCAGACCCCCGGATTGGTCGAATGGGACATTCGTATCGATTCCACCTACTGCACCTTGGAGGGCGGGCGTAACGATGTTTGATGTCGTATTGACCTGGGCCCAAAATTGGTTGTTGTAGTCATATTCCTGAGAATAGTCGTTAATCGGGGCTGTGTGACAGCGAGCGTATTGGTTGGTCTCACCCAGATATCAGATAAAGGCCGACCATCAGCGCCCATTCCTCCGATAATAACATGGCCACTACGGCTTGGGGTGGGGTGGCGATAAGAGGTCGGTCGGTCGGGGGAAAGAAGAGAAAAGGACATACTAGCTTGCGGCGAAATCACCGCCCCCGATGGCAGCACTTCTTGGAGGTGGTGACGCGGTTGACGTTGCGCCTTGAGGGGTAGGAGTGGACCAGATGAGGGTGTTGAGGTTGAGACTGGAGGAAATGCGATGGAGGCATGAAGAAGGGGGAAGAGTAAGAAAGGAAGACAGGACGCACAGGTAGGTCTTCTGCTGTGGAATGCCGCCTTGGGATTCACCACCGAAAACGATGAGGGTACGGGTAGTGTTATCGTAGCCAATCGACGCATCCTTGAGGGGAGGGGGTGCGGGACCTTGAAAATGGCCGGTGAGATTGATCCACTGAAGGGGAGGAACGGGTGTTGAGGTTGATATGGACTGAGCACGGGGAGACTGGAGAGGGAGAAAAACGAAGGAGAGGAGGAGGAGATATGGAAAGGACATGATGTCCAGCTCGC
>Ga0137362_10000154_pt1 | contig 31061 bp, 27 predicted proteins | sample MadtaG_2_FD_104801 | JGI IMG/M metagenome (GOLD analysis project Ga0137362, IMG submission 104801) | Vadose zone soil microbial communities from Angelo Coast Range Reserve, California, USA - Mad1_100_16 metaG | ecosystem: Environmental > Terrestrial > Soil > Vadose zone | place: USA: California... | reverse complement strand
CTCTTTGAATATGTGCACGCCGTTGATGTAGGACTCGACCGGCCAGGGCAAGAACTTCGGCCGGTGCGTCGTCCAAAGCGGCGGCGTGGCCATCGCCACAATTACTGCCGCACAAATTCCCGCCACCAACGTGCGCATTCTCGCAGCCGCGACATCTCCATTCCCCGTCGCCCAACACAGCACACCCATGAGCATCATGGAAAGCCCAAGAATGTTTAACACGTCGACGCGCAGCAAATCCGTCCACGGCGACCACGGATAACCGAGCGCAAATTCCTGCACACGAAACAGCAAGCCCATCCCAAAAATCTCCGCGCCGCGCAGAATCGTTTGTTTCGCGATAGTGTTGCGCTCGATTCCCTTCTCGCGCAATTTTTCTGTCACCAGCGCGAACGACACTCCGGCCAAAAAGATGAACAGCGGCGCCGGGAGCGTCCCGCCCAGCCGCGACCAGGCAATCACCGAAGACGATTTCTTCGCTTCCGGGCTCATCCACGAGTCGTAGCTATGCGTCTGAAACATCAGCACGCACGCGAGCCCTCTCATCCAGTCGATGTAAGCAAGGCGTCTTGCCGGTGTTTGAATTTGGTCTGCCATTTCTTTCAGTTACAATTCTCGCTTGCCCGCCACACGCCAACTCGGCCCGTTCGCCATGCTTGGCCTCTGGGCCGCGCTCACTCTAACCGGAGTGCTGTACTCCGTCTGGCAAGGCTACGGCGGCCGCGCCTTCGCTGCCGCGCTCACGGCTTTCGCGTTTTTCTTCCTGGTGATGCTGCTTTTTGCCGCGCGCGGCGTGGAAGACCGTCTCGCCTCGCGCTTCGGCGCCGGCAGCGGTTACTTGCTTGGCACCGCGGTGTTTCTTGTCTACCTGATTTATGCCCTGGGGACAAATACTTTCGCGTTCGCTCGTGCTGTGGCTGTCGCCGCGCTAGTCTTGTTTCCGCTTGGACTCGCCGCTTCCGCTGCGCGCAAACCACCCGGCGCATGGCAGGATTTTGCAACGATCCTTTTCGTTTGGATTGCCGTGAAGCCGCTGCCCAATCCCTGGGGATGGTCGTTGTCGCATTGGCTCTGGCCGTACCCCGGCGGACGTCTCTCCTACATTTTCACGGTTCTTCTCTGCGTGAACATCGCGCTTGCTTGTTTCTTGCTTCTGCGCCGCGTCAATGGCGTCGGCTACTCCATCGGCTGGGGCCACCATTGGAGCTTCTTCATCGCGGCAAGCTTCATCGTTTTCGCGTGCATCGCCATCCCGGTGGGCCAGGCAATCCATTTCATTCAATTCGATCCGCAATGGTCGCAACTGAGGTCTTTGCCCTTCGTTTCCCTCGGCATTCTCTTCTTCACTGCTTGGCCCGAAGAGTTCCTCTTCCGCGGCCTGCTCCAAAATTTGCTTTCGCGCGCGTCCAAGAGCGATCTCGCGGGCTGGTGGACCGCCTCCATTCTCTTCGGGTTCTCGCACATCACCAACATGGGCTTCCCCAACTGGCGCTATGTGATCCTGGCCTCCATCGCCGGGTTTTTCTACGGCTGGACTTGGCGCAAGACCGGCTCGATTTTCGCCTCCGCGCTCGTCCACGCCGCCGTCGATATCACCTGGCATTTCCTCTTTCGAACGGTGTAGATTGGAGGGCATCTTCGGCATAACGGAGAGCTAGTTTGCGCATTCAGCGTGGCATTGAAGGCCGGGTCAGGCTCACCGCCGGCTCGGCGCCCACAAAAGAACGCAAAATACATTCAGGAGGATACCGATGGCGGAAACGATGACAGCGGATCAAGCCAAGTTCCTGCTTCATGATGTCTACATGGGAACGCTGAAGAACGAAAGCCGCACCACCAAGAAAATTCTCGAAGCCGTTCCCGCAAATAAGGTGGACTACAAGCCCGACCCTGCTTCAAGAAGCGCGATTGAACTGACGCGGCATATCGCCGCGGCAGACAACCGCTTCCTCGAAACGGTGATCAACGGCGTGCTCGACACCAATCCCGCAATGATTCCGGAAAACGTCAAGACACCCGCTGAAGTCGCTTCCTGGTACGAGGAGCGTTACGCGAAAAACTTCGAAGTGCTCGGAAAAGTGCCAAGCGAGCAATTGACAAAAATCATCGACTTCCGCGGGATGTTCCAGTGGCCCGCGGTGAGGTTTGCGATCTTCGGCCTGCACCACACCATTCATCATCGCGGCCAGCTCGCTTCTTACCTGCGCTGTATGGGCGCGAAGGTGCCGGCCATCTACGGCGAGAGCTACGACAGTGCGCAGGCTAAGAAAGCCGCTGGGTAGTCTGCCTGTTTCTGTTCCGCGCACTTTCTTTTTTGTCCTGGCGCATCCCGGGGCCGGCGCCGGGCAATCTGTTGCCGGCCGCCTTATTCATTTATTCATCAAACTGCGAAAAGAACTGGGTGACATCGCGCTTTCTGTGGATTACTCTCGCATTAGCTCACTGGAGGTTTCCATGAAACGCATTTTCCTCGCCCTTACTGCTTGTTTGGTTCTCGCGCTGTCCGGAGTTGCCCAGCAGTCCCCCGCCGACGCTCCGGCTTCAAAAGAAGACGTTCAGAAATATCTCGACGTCATGCATTCGCGCGAAATGATGACGAAAATGATGGACGCGATGTCCAAGCCCATGCATCAGATGATGCACGAGCAATACTTGAAGGACAAAGACAAGCTCCCGCCCGATTTTGAAGCGCGCATGAATAAAATCATGGATGATTACATGAAGAACCTGCCTGTGGAAGAGATGCTGCAGGCGATGGTCCCCGCTTATCAGAAGCACTTTACCAAGGGCGACATCGATGGACTGGTGGCCTTCTATTCTTCCCCGACTGGCCAGAAGGTCATCCAGGAGCTGCCGGCCATCACCGCGGAAGCCATGCAATCGATGATGCCAATTATGCGCAAGCAGATCGACGTAATGACCGAACGCATGCAGGAACAAGTCGCGCAGATGATAAAGGAATCCGGCGTCAAACCGGCCGCGAAATCCCAAGCCTCACCAAACTAACGATCCTGAGGCACTGGCCGAAGCCTTCCATCTCAGACCTATTCAGCGGCTTGTCAAATTAACTCCGCCGCCGCTGTCAAACGAACTGAACTTGCGAGTTACTAAGATTTTGCGGCCGCGGAGCGCCCCGCGGCGCGGCGCTTCTCATCATAGAGGGCCCGGTCTGCCGCGCTGAGCATGTGTTCGATTGTGGAGCCATCGCGAGGATATTCAGCAATACCTATACTGGCAGACAGCTTAGGAGTTTCTAGATCTTCCTTGAGTCGTTCCGCAATTCGCTGTGCCACCCGCTTGGCGTGTTCGGACGAAGTCCCGGGCAGCACGACAGCGAACTCATCGCCGCCATAGCGGGCTGCCGTATCGACCGCGCGGCAGCTCAAGAGCAGAACCTCTGCAATGCGGCACAGAGCGAGGCTACCCACCAGGTGCCCGTGTTCATCGTTGATCTTCTTTAATCCATCCAGATCCAACAGCAGAACACTGAACGGCGGACCGTCGCGCAGGTAGCGCTTGATTTCCGAATCCAGGCGCTCCAGCAGCAAGCGGTAATTCGCCAGCCCGGTCAGCGGGTCGCTTACGGCCAGCGCGCGCGCATGTTCTTCCTGATGCCGCCGCTCGGAAACTTCAGCGGCGAAGATGAGGATCATCAGCGCTTTGAGGCTGATGAACGATTGCAACAGCAGCAAAGAATGGTTCGTCGTTTCTCGAACAAACGGGCCGTAACCGTGTACCGTGCCGATGACCTCCACCGTGCACAGAAGTACGATGATGGCTGTGGCTTCGCGGGTGCCAAATCGGAAGGCCGCCCAAACCAAAAAGGGTATGGCCAAAAACGTCCAAGGGTCGTTCCTGATATGCGTGTGAAAGAGCGGGCCGAAAATGATTCCCGCCGTCAACAGCGTGCAGGAAAATATGACCGACAATTCGAGAAGTTGTCTGCTTGTCCAGTGCCACCGGGCCTTCGAAGTCCACAGAAGCAGGAACGGGGTGAAGATGAGCGCTCCCGCGGCATCGCCAAGCCACCACGTCCGCCAGATGAGGCCATAGTCGCTCCACGAGGCGAACCCTCCGAGGGCCAGACTCGTCACACCAAACGTCGCCGCCACTGGAGTGCCGATAGCTATCACATAAAATGCGAAACGCAGAATGTCCCTGGTCGATTCGAACGCATGGCGCCCGTTGGCAAAGCGGATCACTAGAAAGGAGGCTATGACCGCTTCCAAAGTATTGCCCGTGGAAATACCGATAGAGGTGAGGACCGAGCCCACTGTGGTGATGTTGACCAGAAAAGCGCCTGCGAAAATGTATGGCCAGAAGCGGAGACCGAGGGCCACTAGCGTGGCGATCGCGATCCCCGTCGGGGGCCATACGGGCGTGGCGCTGGGATGGACCGAGGCGAGGCGAAGGCTTAATTTCCCTGCAACGATGTAGGCGGCGCAGACTGCTAGCCCAATTAGAATTTCCTTGGGTGGCGGGGACCGTAGAGTCCCCAAATCGCGCACCCAAGTCGGAATTTTGACTCCAGAACCAGGGTTGGCCATGGCGCACGTCCAGGGGGGGCTGATGAAGCCCTGGCGGCTGTCTCTATATTGATGCCATGGAATCCAAGAACCGGCAGAAGATTCTAAGCCAATGTTTTCAAAAGGGTTAGTCAGGCAAAGACCCCAAGTCCTTCGTCCGGGAAGCATCCCAGGTCTATTGGCCAAGGGTACCAACTCTGCGTACAGGTGCCGAGGCGGCCGAGTGGCGAAGAGAGACTACTCCAAATGTGCTGAGAAGGCCCCCAGATTGATTCGGTCTCGCGCGGACAAGCTTATCTCGAGCTCAGTCGTCAGAGGGATATCTTTCGCAGGAATATCCAGAAAATAATCCCAACGGATTCCGTGACTTGGGTGCTCTATTCTCGTGGAAACCACAACGATCGGCGCCAATTGAGAATTGTCCTTCTTCCAGCTCAGCTGAAAAGATAGTGCGCTCAAAAGACCGCTTCCAAAGTCGGGAGGGAGTGGGATGTTGGGCATACCTGAGCACCTCAAAGCATCCGCCTCAACATCAACAATGATCCTATCGGGAAAAGTTCGGAATACTGCGTTCCCTCTCTTGAACTCCGGACCAGCGCGTGTGTTGCGGTGATTCAACCCAACAAAGAAATCGTCAGAAATGAAGAAGGAACGAAACAGTACGCACGTATCGTGGTATTGGACCAGCTTGGCTCCCGTCTCGACTCCCGTTCCAAAACGCGTTCGCTTCGTTTTGTGCTTTCGATCCCCCGCTGCAAGCGTTCCTAGGAGACCAACCAAAATGGACATCAAACAAGCCACGGTCGACTTCTTGTTTCGCTTTCTCCCATGCGTTTTATGTTTCACTGCAACTCCTGAATACCATGTTCTCGTTTGCCGATTATGACGCAACCTTCGCCAAACTGCTTCTTGACCCCCGTGCAGCGATATGTTAGGGATGTGCAATATCGCTATTCTATTGGAGAAAGCGCGCCGGAAACAGCAACATCCGACGAGCTTCGATGTGAGTCCGCAAGGGGGCCTCGATGAACATTCAAATCCATTCGCGTTTTGTCTGGCGAGGTGGCTTCATACTGGCAATTGTCTTTCTGACGCTCGCTGCCCCGGGGCGCGCCAGTGCGCAGGGTTGCACTGGCGTTGCCACGAGCGCAACTGGGACGGTCACTTGGACGCCACTATGGTGCCAGGAATTTAACGCCACCGTAGCCGGCCCGCCGGACACCATGGTGTGGAACTTCGACCTCGGAAACAATGGCGGCTGGGGCAACGGCGAGCTGGAAGCCTACTGCGGGCCGCCTGGATACTCAAACAGCACCATGGCCAACCCGCCTCAGTGTGCTAACTCCTTTTTGCCTAGCACTTCGAACGCCTATTTGGACGGCGGCGGTGCCAACGGGCATCTCGTCATTCAAGCAATAAATGGCGGCACCACCTGGACTTCTGCCCGCATGAAGACTCAGGGGATCTTCCTGTTCGGTCGCATCGAGGCAAGCATCAAACTCCCGGACACCACAAACCAGGGCCTTTGGCCGGCCTTCTGGTCCCTTGGAAACAGCATCACCACAGGGACGCCATGGCCCAACTGCGGCGAAGCGGATTTCATGGAGGACTGGTCCCCTCAGGTGAATAGCGGACTTGGTCCCAACGGTAACAGAGCCACAATTCACACGGCTCTTACAGGAGGTTCAGGCATCGGCGGATCCTACAACTTCCCGAGTGGCATGGCAGCGAACACGGCGTTCCATGCGTACGGCCTGATTTGGTCAGCGGACATCATGCAATTCTATGTCGACGATGCCACAAAGCCGTTTCTCATCAAAACTCCCAGCGACCTTCCCTCCGGGGACACTTGGCCTTTTAATGCGCCCATCTTCCTGCTCATGAATGTGGCGGTCGGCGGAACCCTCGGCGGAACACCAGACACGTCAACGCCCAATCCGGGAATCATGAGCGTGGACTATGTCCGTCTGTACGCACCTTCAGCTTTGCCCAAACCCACTCTCGGGAATCCACCCTCCATCACTGTGAAAGCGGGCGCGACCACCGGCAATTCCAGCACCTTCAATCCGGGACTCACGCCCGGCACAGGCTTCGCCTACTTCACTTGCAGCACCAACGCACCGAAATCGTCTTGCGCCATCTCCACATCCGACACTCTGAATACTCATGTTGTGAACTCCAGCGCCAGTGCTGCGGAAACCGTCACGGTGACGGTCGCCACCACGGCAAACGCGATCCTGCCTCCTTTATTTTTCACTCCTGAGAATCGCATCTGGCTCCCAGTTGTGATCGCGGCATTACTCGCGCTGCTTGGAATGCGGCTTGCCAGAAGCACACCACGTCGCGCTTGGCATTACGGCGTCGCACTGGTTGCAGCCTGCATGGTTGCTGGAATCTTGATTGCCGGCTGCAACGGCGGCAGCAGCACAACGACCACACCTCCGCCGAACGGCACGCCTCCAGGGAGCTACACCGTGACTGTTTACGCCTTCACCGAAAGCAACATCAGCGATGGATCGAATGCCAATGCCGACGCCAACGTCGCCATTCCCCTGACCGTGAACTAACAGTGCTTCATCAGTTCCGGAGGAATGCAATGCGTGGAAATCGTTTCGCCAATGCCCGGTTGCGAATCGCTGCTAATTCCTGCTGCGCCGCGTTGCTGGTAGTTTTCGCCGCGGGTTGCGGTGGCGGCGGTTCTTCCGCCCCGCCTCCTCCGCCACCGGTACCAAGCATCACAAGCCTTTCCGCCACTTCGGGACAAGTGGGCACATCGGTGACAGTCACGGGGACGAACTTTGGGGCGACACAGGGGACGAGCACGGTTCAATTCAATGGAACCACGGCGACGGCGACGAGTTGGAGCGCCACGAGTATTGCGACCGCGGTTCCGAGCGGAGCGACCACCGGCAACGTGACCGTCACGGTCGGCGGCCAGACCAGCAACGGCGTCACGTTCACGGTTACCGTGCCGCCACCGCCTGCGGCAACGCCGGCCTTTTTCCCTGTGCCGGGCATGTACAGCCAGACATCGGCCGGACAGTCAATCACGCTAACGGATGGCACTTCCGGCGCGACGATTTATTACACAGCGGATGGGTCCACGCCAACCACTTCGTCGGCGGTGTACGCAAATCCGATCACGATCATGGCGACTGCCACGATTAAGGCCATTGCCGCAGCATCGGGATTTTCATCGAGTGCCGTGGCCAGTGGCTCGTACACTCTTTCCCCGCCGGGAACTGGACCGACAGTCGCCGTCGTGGTCACCACTGACGACCAGGCAAGGAAGTTGGCCCCGCAGGAACCCGTCAGTTTTTCGGCGATAGGCGTCGTCGGCAATCCTATCTATGTGGATGAAACGGAGGTGTATCAGCCAATCGAAGGATTCGGAGCCGCCACCACAGACACCGCCATGTATAACCTGTACGAGATAGCGAGGGTCAAGCAGCTAACGCAATTCAACCAGGCGGTGAAAGATCTCTTCACCCGCCAAGGAAATGGCATTGGACTCAGCTTCCTGCGCAATCCGATGAGCGCCTCCGACCTGGCACGGAGTGTCTATTCGTTTGACGACAACAACGGTGTGGCCGATCCCGCGTTGAACAATTTCTCGATCGCACACGATCAGGCGGACATTATTCCCTTCCTGTTGCTGGCCAAGCAGGCCAACCCACAAATCAAGATCATGGCCAATCCCTGGAGCCCGCCGGGCTGGATGAAAACCTCCAACAACATGATCGGTGGATCGTTGCTGTCCACCATGTACGATCCTTTTGCCCAGTATTTCGTGCAGTACATCAAAGCGTATAAAAGCGCCGGAATTACCATCGACTACATTTCGCTGCAAAATGAACCGCTCTTCGTTCCCTCGAATTATCCCGGCATGTGCATGCCGGCAACTTCTACCTCGACCGATTGCGCGTCATCGACGGATCAGCAGACGGCGTTGTTTGCGCACGTGCTGCCGGCGCTTTCCACCGCAGGCCTCACGACCAAGGTGCTGGTCTACGACCACAATTGGGATCGCGGCGACTATCCGCAGAACGTCCTAATAGCAAATCAAGCTAACTTGAGCCAGATTGCCGGCGTCGCCTGGCACGGTTACGGAGGCACGCCCGGCGTTATGACTGTGATCCACAACATGTTTCCCACTATCGGCGCGTATGAGACGGAGCACTCCGGCTTCGTAACCAATTCCGATCAAGCCAGTATTGATTTTCCCGAAATCATCCAGAACATGCGCAACTGGGCCAGGGCGTTCGTGAAGTGGAGTCTTTCCGTGGATGAGAATCAAGGTCCGCACACCGGCGGTTGCGGCACGTGCTCGCCGATCGCGCTGGTGAACAGCACCACGGGCAATATCACCTATAGCATCGAGTATTACACCCTCGGCCATTTCAGTAAGTACGTCCTGCCGGGCGCCAATCGCGTCTATAGCAGCAACGCGCAGGGAATCGTGACCGCGGCGTTCGTCAATCCTGCCGCGGACAAAGTGTTGGTGGCCTACAATACTTCCGCCACTACGCAGACGTTTCAGGTGGTGTGGAGCTCGCAGTCCTTCACTTACACGCTTCCTGCTCTGGCTGCGGCGACCTTCACTTGGAGCGGAACACAAAGCTCCGGAGTGCCTGCCTACACGGTCAACGCAAAATCGCAGATCCAGGCTTCGAGCTTCAATAGCACCGCGGGCAACAATACTCCGGGGAACTACCAGACTTGGGGTCTTGAAACCGAACTTACCACAGACACCGATGGCGGGTATGACGTCGGATATGCCAGCGATGGAAATTACGCCGTTTACAAAAACGTGGACTTCTCCAGCGTCACCAGCGTAACCGCCCGGCTGGCTTGCCAGCAGAACCCTGGAAACTGCGGCGGAACGCTCGAGTTTCGACTGGACACCAATACGGGCCTGTTGGTGGCTTCAGTACCCATTCCCTCCACGGGAGGATTCCAAACCTGGCAAACAACTGCGCCTGTAACCGTCTCCGGGGCCAGCGGCGTTCATGACTTGTACGTAGTGTTCAGGGCTCCTGCGAGCGGCACAACCGCCCTCGGCAACGTAAATTGGTTCAAGTTCAACTGAACACCATCGAACAAAGTTCACTTGCGCGCCCGCCAGCGGGTTCCTCGAACCAGCGATATTGTTTGCCATCCCAGTAGACATATCCGTTGCCATCTTCCCAATTCAGAGAGATGACCTCACCTTTAGCAAGCTCTCCAGCTCGCTTGTCGTAGAGCAAATCTCGAAACTCAACTAATGTCAGAACTTCCCAGTCGGAGCTGAGAAAGTTGTCGTCCTTCTTCGCCGAGAACTTCGACGCTGAACCAGCTCCTAGTACCAAAGCTTTCCCGTCGCCCTGACAAATAGCGAGGCCCGACACGTTGCTCTTCGGTCCGAGGACCATGACTGCGAAATCCGGTTTCCCGTCGCCGTCAAAATCACCGCGCAGGTAGTACGGATTGACCCGTGGGTCAATCTTGTATGACCTCAACTCTGGCGACTCCATGCAAGCCTTGATTCGCATGGGAATTGGCGGTTCTTCAGCCGAGGGAGACCAAGAGCAGATTGGAGCAGCAAGGAATAATAGAAGCGTAAGTGGAAATCTCATGGTATGTCCCCTGCATTTGACCTAACGGACGACGCCGGAGAGCGGGCTGGAGGCGGAGGCGTACAGGCGCTTGGGCATGCGGCCGGCGAGATAGCATTTGCGGCCGGCGATGACCGCGTCGCGCATCGCTTCGGCCATTAGCACGGAGTCGGCCGCTTCAGCGATGGCCGTGTTCATCAGGACGCCGTCGGCGCCGAGTTCCATGGCCACCGCCGCGTCTGAAGCAGTACCCACGCCAGCATCCACAATCATGGGAACTTCGGTGATGCGTTCGCGCAGGATGCGCAGGTTGGCGGGATTTTGTACGCCCAGGCCGGACCCGATAGGCGCGGCCAGAGGCATCACAGCCGCGGCGCCGGCATCGATCAATTTGCGAGCAGCGATGAGGTCGTCATTCGTGTACGGGAGAACCACAAAGCCTTCCTTGACGAGGACACGCGTGGCTTCGATGAGCTGCTCGGTGTCTGGGAAAAGAGTTTGCTGATCGCCGATGACTTCGAGCTTCACCCAATTTGAAAGGCCCACTTCGCGGGCCAGCCGCGCCGTCCGAATCGCTTCGTCCGCCGTGTAACAAGCGGCGGTGTTCGGCAAGATGAAGATCTTTTCGCGGTCGATGTAGTCCAGCAGTGATTCCTTCGAACGATCCGTAAGGTTCACCCTGCGAACCGCGACGGTGACCATTTCAGCGCCGCTGGCCGCGTGCGCGCGCGCCATTTCCTGAAAGCTACGGTACTTCCCTGTTCCCACAATCAGCCGCGATTCGAAAGCGCGCCCTGCGATGACCAGATTGTCCGGCATGGTTGACCTCAAGAGGATTTTAGACCTTCAGAGGCTCGCGAACAAATAGCAGACGGCTTCAGAAAAACAAGACGCCTGGTGTCGCGATGGATACCAGCCTCCCATTCGAACTGTTGGATGCGCTGAACCAGCGGCGCGATCAGCGGGCGTGCGGCCGCACAAGCCAGCTCAAGTCGACTCCAATGCCAAAGGAATAGCTGTTGAGTTGAAGCGGAATGCTGCGGCTAAAGTCGAACTCGAGATCTAAGTAGCCGACCGGTTTGTAATCAATGCCAGCGTTGTATCCGTTGTCGCGCGTGAGGGCCGCGCCGCCACTCGTTACGCTGGAGGAGGTAAAGCCCTTCCGGTCTGTGGAAGTGCCGCTCCCGCTGCATTTTGTTCCGGTTGTGCAACGGAAGACCCGGCTGATTTCTGTCTGAGTCCCCCAGGGCGCCACGTCGTAGGCCGAGACAGAAAAACTGAATTTGCCTGGGTCGTATTCGATGCCGCCGTTAAATTGCGCGTTATAACCGTAGGTCATGAACGGACGATGAAAAAACTTTGTATCCATGATGCTGTTGCCGACTCCAGCGTCCAGGAACGGAGAGAAATCTCCGAAGGCGTGATCGAAATGGTTCGTCTGGTTCCAGGTGGCGTGTCCGATGCTGAAGCCCTTCTTTTTGTCCCCGGTTGGAGCTGTCAGGTGGATGGCGGAACTGTAATTCAACGACTTGTGCGGATAATTCCACCGCAAATCCGTGAAGAAACTGCCGATGCCAATTCCCGACGCGGCGCCCGGATTACTTTTCTTGATGGATGTGGGGGTGCTCACAAAATAGAATGGAACGCCCAGGTCCACACCGAAGTGGCGCGAAAAGTTGTATCCCAGAGCGGAGCCGAAATCGTAGACGCCGCCGTCGCCGCTGTAGCTTCCTTCGAACTTGCCGCCTAGCGTCCACCCAGGTGTGAAGCCTCCAGGGTTATCTTTTGTCGCTCCAGTTGCCGCGGGGACTGGGGATTGTCCGAAGGACCCGGGACAGAGAACGAGAATGAGGAGCGCGCCTAGCAAGGTTGCGCGGAACAGCCAGCGACCGCTTGAAGCGGAATTCTTGTTATTCAGGTTTGCGCCAAAGATCACGGTTCCCTCCAAGGATATTTACTTCCGGCAAGATGCGCCGGGAGTTTCATGGTGCAAATAACTTCGTGCAACTAAGGGCTACTGAGAATTCAGGCGGGTCTTATTTCGTTCGATTCCAGTTTATAAAGAGGGGATGCCTAAACCATCAGGAACAGATGGAATGGTTTCGCCGGACGAACCTGTACGAAAGAACAGCAGGCCACGGGCACGGAAACAAATCGAATGAAGACATTCGCGGAACGATAATTTTTGTCGACTGTTCTTTTTTCTTCTCTGTCCTCCATGATCTCCACGAACTCTTCCTTGCAAGCGCAAAACAGAATTCATTCCTGAAGAATGGGGCGGGGTTCGGCGACGTCGGCGTAGAGGGATTCGATGACGGCGGCATACTGTTGCTCGACGACGCGGCGCTTGAGCTTGAGGGTGAAAGTGAGGCTACCGTTATCGAAAGTAAAATCTTCAGGGAGAAGAGCAAAACGTTTGATGGTTTCGTACTGCGCGAGATGAACGGTGAGGCGCTTGACCTCGGAGTCGATTAGCGCGTGCACCCAAGGATGGGCCGCCAATTCGGAGTGGGAGGCAAACTTGATTCCCTGGTCGGCGGCCTTGGCGGCCACGGTGGTGGCATTAGGAACGATAAGGGCGACAATGAATTTCTTTTTATCGCCAACAACCATGGCGTTGAGGATGTAAGGGCTGGTCTTGAGGGCGTTCTCTATGGGCTGCGGTGCGACGAATTTTCCGGCGGCAGTCTTCAGCAAATCTTTTTTGCGATCGGTGATGAAAAGATAGTTGTCCTTGTCCACGTAGCCGATGTCGCCGGTGCGGAACCAGCCATCCTCGCTGAGGACTTCGCGGGTGGCTTCGGGATTCTTGTAATAGCCCTGCATGATGCAAGGGCCTTTGACGAGAATTTCTCCGTCTTCGGCGGCGCGGACTTGCACGTTGGGAATCGGTTTGCCGGAACTGCCCATACGATTGTCGGGATAATTGCTGGAGACGATGGGAGAAGTTTCCGTCAGGCCGTAACCCTGGTAGATGGGAATTCCGACGGCCCAGAAAAACTCGGCGAGCTCTTTGGAAAGCGGAGCGCCGCCAGAGCTGATAAGGCGGAGGCGGCCACCCATACCGGCCCGGATTTTGCGGTAGACCAGGGCGTCAGCGAGCCTGCGCTGGAGCGCAACGATGAAATTCGGATGGCGCTGGCCGGCGCGCCACCGCGCAGACATCTCGGCCACTCTTATCGCCCAATCAAAGAGCATTTTCTTCACGCCTCTGGTCTTTGAACCTTGCTCGAGGAGGCGGGCGTAGATTTTTTCGAAGAACCGGGGAACGGCGGCGGTAATCGTGGGGCGGACTTCGAGGAGAGCCTGCGCAACGGCATCGACCGACTCGACGTAGGCCAGAGCAGCCCCTCCCAAAATATAGATGTAATCCAAGGTTCGGCCGTAAACGTGGGCGAGAGGAAGGAAAGAAAGCGCGACGTCGGTCGCTGGATCGAGGTGGAAGTCGTAGCCGACGTCGTGGACGTTGGAGCAGAAATTCGTGTGCGTGAGCATCACACCTTTGGGCTCGCCCGTGGTGCCGGAGGTATAGATAAGAGAAGCGAGCTGGCCGGGAAGAACCTGCGAAGCGCGCAGGCGGTAGGAGGAAATGTCCGCAGCGCCGGCGTTGGCAATGAGAGTTTCGTAACGGAGACATTCGGTGGGGATGTCGGAGCCGCCGTCGGCGACGATGATTTGTTCCAGCTCGGGGAGGCTGGCGCGGGCGGCGAGAAGCTTTTGCAACTGGGGCGCGCCGACGACGAAGACCACCTTGGCTCCGCAATGTTTCAGGATGTAGGCCATGCGGTCGGGAGATTCGTTGAAGTACACCGGCACGGTGACGGCTCCCGCGCCGTTGATGGCGAAGTCGGCAGTGTGCCACTCGGGGCGGTTGGCGGAGAAAAGACCGACGCGGTCGCCGGGCTTCACGCCGAGTTCGACGAAAGCGGTGGAAAGGCCGGCGACGCGCCGGAGAAACTCCTGGGACGAGATTGCTTGCCAGCGGCCCTCGCGACGAATCATCTGGGCGCGGGGATTCGGAAGATTGTCGACGGCGTTCAAGAAGCGTGAGGGAAGCGTGCCGTAGTTCATGGTCTGAGCGTCACTTTACCTTACCGAATCCGGCGGCGCAATGGAGCGATCGATTGCCGTTTTTGCGATGGGCTGGTGCATTGTGCGGTCTCGGCACCGATGGACGCGAAGCGGGCGGGTCTGTCCGGCAGGAGCCGGACCGCAGAAATCGCGAAAGACCCGCCACTACAAGGCCTCTACGCGGCGCGCTGTGGGTTTTCCTGGCCGCGCTCCGCGGCGGCGCCGACCGATCGCGGATTGCCGGGTGAGGCAAGTTCGCTACTCCTTTGGCGAAGGCCAGTCATGAGGTGCTCGAACACCGCCTTGTTCGCGCCCTCCGATTCTTCCGCTCGTTCTTTGGCCATGGCGGTTTGGCTGGTGAGGATGAGTTGCGAGATGTAAGCGAGAGCGATGGCATCGCGGCGGGCGATGCGCTTGCGAGCGAGTTGCCTGACGAGATTGCCGAGGAAGAGATTGACCTCATCGGCAGTCGTGAAACTGTCGATGTCGGTAAGAAGCTCGGCGGCGAGGACTTCCGGGTCCACGGCGGGAACTGTGGCGCCGAGACGGTTGGCGTGGTAGGCGCAGAGCGTCGGGCGCGGAGCGCCATTCGCCGGGCGATGGTTCTGGTCGATCAGCATGTGACAGCGGTTGCCCTTAGGGCTGAGGTGCTGGCATTGCGAATCGACGACGGTGCTAACGGAGGTGCTGAGTTTTTGGGACATGGTTTAGCCTTTCTGAAGATTGAAGTAACGACGTAACGAAGCAACGAGATAAGGAAGCAAGGAAAAAGCGGATCCCTCGCTCCGCTCGGGATGACAAGAATAAATACGGGATGACGGGGGAACAGATCCTCCCCCTCACCTTTTTTGTAAAAGATTGACACAGCGTGGTTTAGTGGGTGGGGGTCGGACAAAAGATTGTGAGGAAAGGAGTTAGAGGGAAAGGAAGGTCGAAAGGTAAAAGTTGAAAGTTGAAAGATGAAGAAAACAAGGGAGAAAGAGCGATCTAACGCCCTTCGACTACGCTCAGGGTAAACTCCGACGCTGAGTACACAGAGACTTCGCGAAGAGGAGGTGAATCGGCGGACGTGGTCTCTAACTATCAAATACGATGTTACCGCACCCTCGCAGTACTTGTCAAGATAAATTATTAAGTAGTTAAGGAGAAAGGGTTTAGGGGAGAGGAAAGTTGAAGGTTGAAAGTCAAAAGGTGAAAGATGAAGAAAACAAAGGAGAAAGCTGAAGCGAAAAGCCGCTTGGCCCGCCAACCACGGTCATCGACCAACCTTCGGTCTTGGATTGAAATATACCGCGTGCGTCGTGTTCGCAAGATCTTCTAGCGAAACGGCTGTCGGGTTTATCTCGAAATCCTTGGCCGCTCGTTCATAAACGAAATAAGGCTCGAGCTCGCGGTCCGAAAGCAGGATCACCCGCTTCCGCCCCGGCGGCTGGGCTGCGCGGCACCGGGCAATCTCCTCGGCCGTGAATGGTGCCGTCTTCGAAAACACAATGTACGGCTGAATCCGGTCCTTCGGGAACGCATCCGCTACCTGCGTGAGCTTCCTCAGGTCCTCCTCGGTGATTTCCCCACGCCCCTTGCATTCACCGACCGCTATGCCAACCGCGTCGTCGTAAAAGCCTTTTTCCGAAACAATCACAACGTCCGTCTCGCACGGCACGATTCTCGCGCCAGCAGGCTCGAGCGTCATCGAGGTTGCATATATCATCCCCCAATGCAGGACCGTATCCATCTGCTGCAGGGTAAGCGCTACGGGAATCGCGCCTTGCTGGTGATCCTCACGGCCGAACAACCCGGATCTTCGGTACGCCCACGCTCCGTCCTTCAACTGCGGCGTAACGTTGAATCGCTTGCCGCAGTATTCACATGTAATTTCCGTAGCCACGTCATCGAGATGCGTCCAAAATTCCAATTCGCAATTCGGACAGGTGAACGTCAGTCCGACGCGGAACACGTTCCGTTTGACCAGATAGTCGAACACATGCTGCGGCTTCAGCTTGTCTCCTTCCCGAGGCTCGATGAACAACGGCTCGTACCGACTGAAGTTCGGCACGTGCGTAATGGGATCGACCTCGGCGATAATTTGTGTGGCGTCTCCGCGAGTGAACGATTGCAGTGGCTTATATTTTTCGATGAGCGTGCGCACTCCGGCGATTTTAAACACACGGCAGCCTTGTACTCCTCCCATCTGCTGAATGACCCGCAAAGCGATGCGCCCCGCCTCGCTCACTTGGCTCTTCATGCCAAACGCTTGAAAAATATTCGCGATCAGGGCTCGACTCGTTACAGCGTTAATTGTCAGATTGCTGGTTCCCACATCCGTAATGACACCAAGGCCATTTCGTTCCGATCGCACTCCGTCAGTACGACACACTTCGCGCCAGTAAAAATCGTTGAGTTCGGGAAGGAATGGGTAGCTAAATGTGACTTGCTCGTCCTCGCCGTAGGCTAGTGGTTCAACGCTCGCCACATAGTTTTGCGTGTGAAGCTCATACTCGTCGTAGAACGGCTTCTCGCGTAATTCAAACGTAAGCGACGGAATCCCTTCGTTCTCCGAGCGTGATCCGAGAACCCTCTCGTCTTCGATGTACATGAGCGGCGGCTTAAGATTCCGCCCGTTCCAGATTCCTTCATGAAGCTCCACGCGCATCACACTCTTGGCGTTGAAGGGTTTCAGATCCACTTCCCTACCTTCCTTCGACCATACGCCAAATTCCGTCTCGAACCTCGTATCGTCCCGGGGCCTCTCGCCCAGAACCCTGATATACGCGCGTGCCACTTCCCCGAGCCGCGCCTCGTGCTGCGGATCGAAAAAGAGCACTTTCAAACTGGCGGCCCGCAAATTCCAAAAATCTACGACGTCCGTAAAATCACCTGCGTCGCCCACGTACAGTCCCGGATGGTCCCAATTGGGTGACCGGTCGCGCCAGAGATCAAATCCCGAAAGAGCGGACGGCGTAAGTTGCTTGTACGCCTCCGCCGGTACGGGACCGTCAGGAAGCAGCGCGGTTCTCGCTCCCTTGAGATTCCGCTCGATCATGCCGTCGTAATCCAAATGGATTTCTTCCCGCGATGGAAAGGCGCCGAATTGCGCGAGAAAAACATCGCCGAGCGGATCGGCGGGGTCCCATTCATAGAGCGTGGCCGTAACGTTCGGCTGATGCTTTCCATCCAAGTTTTCTTCGTAAATGCGCCGGATCGGATGGTAAATATCCAGGCACGTCGCATGCCCTCTTTCCCCCATGCCCCCGATAAATACACTCTTGTGCACGCCAGGCCAGCGCAGGTGAGGGAACCTCTCGGCAAACGTAGTTAACTGCGCGTCTTCCTCGGCAGGAAACAATGCGTCCACTTGATACAAGCGAACTAGCTGGGCCGCGCGGTCCGGATCGCCAAGCGACAGGATGGGGTTGAACACGCCGCCCCAGAGCGTGTGTGCAAGTCGCAATACCTTTCGGAGGTCTGCCCAGTTTCCCTCGCGGACACACCAACCAAGTCGCAGGGGCCGATACCGAATGCGGATGCTGTTCGTCGCCATGGTGTCGTCGGCATCTCCGACAGCGTTACTTACAAGACCGTCTCATTACAATAAATCGTAAGCTACAAAATGCGAAGAGAGATTCCTCGACTGCGCAGGCCGACGTTTTCGCAGGAGCGAAAACGGAAGAAAAAATCGGCCCGCTCCGCTCGGAATGACACCAGAGGGACTGGGCTAGCGGGGGAAGTCTTCGCTAAGGTCTCGCCAAGCGGGGTTGACGCTTTTTATAAGCGCGACCTTCTTTTCGCGGCGCCATCGTTTTAGCTGCTTCTCGCGCGCAATGGCAGGGGCCTGCCGGTACGGTAGACAAATAGCCCGTTTTCCCAAACCATGCCACTGCCTTCGGAAGGGGCGGGTGCTTCCGGTTTGAGCGGCAGCTCTTTTTCCACGAGCTGCTCAAGGTAGTCTTCGACAGACAAGCCTCGCGCAGAAGCCAGGGCTTCCAGTGCCGCGGCAACCTCGGGTTTTACGTCCAGCGTCATGAGATACCTCTGCAGCTCAATAAAAGTCTAAGCCATGCACTCCTCTCTGTCACCTGGAATTGCGCTTCTGCTCGGGATCAACCCCATCAGGTGATGGGGCCGGTCACCCATTACTGCCGATCGTAGACTTACGGTCAGGGTTGACGGTCCTTTAAGAGATCACGGAGGCTCTGGTGGACGCGCTCGACGGCTTGGAAAAATTCGTCAATGCCCACGGTTTCGCGAACCACTTCGTGTGCGGCCAAGCCCGCGGTTATGGCGTCGCAGAGCTGTGTGGCGCGGCGGATACCTTCAGCGGTCAGCAAAGGGAGCACCGTGAGCGGATCTTGGTGCCGCGCTTGGCGCTCTTGCCACTCTTGAACGGCCCACGCGGTCTTGCGCACATTGTCGACGGCATCCCGGAACTCCGTGAGAATGCGCGGATCGAAAGGGCCTGAGCGCATCTCATACTCGAGCCTGACGAGGTCGGCGCAAGTTTTCTTCAGCTGGAGATTCATGCCCCAGAAGGTCTCACTAGGGACGAAAAGCTCGATGGCAACCCCTAACAAGCGGCCTTCGCTACTGCGACGAACGCCGACAACGCGAGCTTGCGAAGTTTCGTGCGTAGTGAGATTCGTCAACTCAATCTGAGTGCCAGCGGCAGGGTAAGCCTTCATCTCCAGCAAACCACCCTGAGCGTTTACTTCCGTGGCTTGCCCCGCTTCCCGGAAGATTTTGCCGTTGGCCTCCTGCCAGGTGGCTTCCACTGGGGAGATGAAGGGAAAACGCCTGCTCCGCCGCTTTCCGGCTGTGGAAGAAGGTTGATTCGGGATTGGCTTTGCCATTGAACCGCCTCCATGGAGCTGATTGATGGGATTTATAACACCATCTGGTTCAGTTTGCCGAGATAAACGAAACGTTGATCTGGCTGGGTTAGGGGAGGGTCGACCTTACGAGAGGCGGGTGATTCCAGGGAAGCCGTCGAGACCAGAATCGAAGCTAAGGATTCGCTTGATTCCATGCTGCTCCATGATCGCCAGATGCACGGCATCACGCGCGGACATGTGCCGACGTCCCATCACAATCTCTTTCGCGCGCACGGTTGCGGCGTGGTCGACGGCCAGCACCTCGTCGGCAATGCCAAGCAAAGCGTCGAATGCAGGTTGGATAGCATCGCGCCGGTCGATCGCCACATAGCGGTGGAGAATCTCCTGCAGGACCTCGGCATCCGTGACCAGGCGTTGCCGGTCGCTGATCAGGTTTTCCAGCAAACGCTGAGCATCGGCCTTGTGCGGATGAGGTGCGCCGACAAGATACATCGGGATATTCGAGTCGACCAGAATCAAAGATGTGTACCGGAGCCGTATCCGCTCTCGATTTCCGCCAACATACGGTCGATATCCGACGAGGGAAAGTCGTGCCGGACCGCCGCGCGAATCACTTCGAGCTTCTTCCCCACTCCGGTGCCAGGTTCACGCCGGCGTGCCAGGTCGAGGGCCTGGCGGACCCATTCGGCGATGGACATGCGGCGGGAGCGGGCGACACGCTGAATTTCGCGGTATTCGGGATCCTTTAGAATCACTTGGAGACGCTTGGCCATGAATATGAGTGTATCTGACTCATGCTGATGAGTCAAATCTATTAGAGGCTGGCGAAGGGAGCCCCACGGCGAGCATCTCGCCGGGGTGCGCTGCGAAGGCAAATTCGTTGTGCGGAGGACACTGGGAGGGTATGATGCACAAGTCTTAAATGTAAACTGGAAATTTCAGATGAAATTTGTGCGTGGATGCCTGATTTTTGTAGCACAGCTTTGCCTGACAGGAGCTGTGCCGCTTCTGGCACAGACTTCGCCACTGCTGCCCTCGCAGAAGGCTCCGCTCTCCAACCGCGTGGTGGCCTACCAGATTGAAGCCAAGTACAACCCCGAGAACCATAGCCTCGATGCGCGAGAAACACTCACGTGGACGAACTATACAGGCGTGCCCCAGGACCGACTGCCTTTTCACTTGTATCTGAACGCGTTCCAGCCAAAGTCCACGTTTACGAGAGAAGGCTACGAGGGCGGCAACCGCGACGTCGAAATTGGCGCAAAGTGGGAGGAGAAGAAGTTCGGGGAAGACGCGATCAAGTCGCTTGAAGTGGTTGGCATGGGTGATCTGACAAACCAACTTCGGTTTACACACCCGGATGACAACAACGCCGATGATAAGACGGTGGTGGAAGTGCAACTGCCGCGCCCTGTCGCGCCGAACGCAAGCATCACGTTTAAGATTGCGTTCCACGACCAATTCCCCGAAGTGGTGGCGCGCTCCGGCTACAAACGGGATTTTCTGCTAGCCGGACAATGGTTCCCGAAGATCGGGGTGTGGTGGAAGAATGCCTGGAACTGCCACCAGTATCACGCGACCACGGAGTTCTTCGCGGACTTCGGCACGTACGACGTGAAGGTGACGCTGCCATCCAATTTCAACGTGGGCGCCACGGGCGTTCAGACGGGCGAAACTGCCAATGCCGACGGAACCAAGACACTAGTCTTCAGGGCCGAGGATGTGCACGACTTTGCCTGGACGGCCGATCCCGGGACGAAGATCGTCGAAGACACCGTGCAGATTAGCAGCGGCACAGTGAAGCTGCGCCTGCTGATGCAGCCGGGGCACATGAAGAGCGCTCCACGCTACATGGATGCCCTAAAAGGCACGATGAAAAGATTTGACGAATGGATTGGGCCTTATCCTTATTCGCAAGTTACGGTGGTCGATCCGCCGCACGGCGGTTTTGCCGCGGCCGGCATGGAATATCCCACGTTCATTACGGCCGGCACGGCGTGGTGGGCTCCCGATGGCTTGAAATTTCCGGAGGGTGTTGTCGAACATGAATTCGGCCACCAATATTGGTATGGCATGGTGGCCACTAATGAGTTTGAAGAAGCATGGCTCGACGAGGGCATCAACCAATACACCGAGTGCAAGATCATGGACGCTCTGTATGGCCGTGACGTCGACGTCTTGAACACGCGAGTCGCTAGCGCGGGGGAAAGTGGAATCGCCCGAATCGGCTACATCGGTGTGGCGGAATACGATCCGATGACGCGCCGGGGCTGGCAATTTGTGAACTCCGGCTCGTACGGCGGGATCACCTACAGCAAAACAGCGCTCGCACTGCTGACGCTGGAACACTTTATTGGAGAGCTAAAAGTGCGCGAGGCCCAGCACGTTTACTTTGAACGTTACCGTTTCAAGCATCCGACTGGCGATGATTTCATGAACACGGTAAATGAAGTCGCGGGCCAGAACCTGGATTGGTATTGGAACCAGGCGGTGCGAGGAACGCAGGTGCTGGACTACCGAATACAAAGAGCCGAAAGCTACCGCGCCGACTGGGCTGACAAAAACGCGCCGAAAAAAGAGAAGAAGGGCGAAACCGAGTACGTTTCCATTGTAGTTGTTCACCGCAAGGGTGACTTCGTTTTGCCCGTAACCTTGGAAGTGAAATTCGACAACGGCGAAATCCTTCGCGAGCGCTGGGACGGCCAGGACCGGTGGCATCGCTATACCTGGCAGAAGAAGGCCAAGCTGGTTTCCGCGGAAATCGACCCGGAGCACGGCATTTTGCTCGATCGCGACCGCTTCAATAACAGCTGGCTTGCAGATTCCAACGGTGGCAGCTCAGGAAAGATTGCCGGTTATTGGATGATCATGACGCAGTGGTTTGCTCAGCTGGTGTCCTGGCTGGCCTGAGGAGCGATGCCGAAACGACCGATTCGAGATGGTCTCTTGCTGGTATGGCGGCACCAGCGCTTGGTTTGGTGGATTTTCTTCGTCAACCTGGTGATTGGATTCTTGGGATCGCTTGCGCCTGGAGCGGTTCTCCACCCGATGCTGGACAAGAGTCTTTATGCGGAAGGGATGAGCAAGGGCTTTGACGCCAGCGTTTTTTTGGAACTGCTCAGCAAACCCGAAATTTCGACGATGCCGTGGATGACCGGGTCTTTAGCCGCTGGGCTGATCTTCCTTTTCTACATGGTCTTTATCTCGGGCGGAGTCCTCGGAACTTATCACCAGGACCGGAAACTCGCGCGTGGCCAGTTCTTTGAATCCTGCGGAGAGTTCTTCTGGCGAATGGTGCGCCTGCTGCTCTGGTCCATCATTCCGTTCGGGATCGTGTTTGGTTTGGCCGCGGTGGTGCAGCGCGTTTCCGGCAAGATGGCTTCCGATGCTCCGCGCGAGATGCAAGGTTTTTATGTGCAAGTGGGCGGCTCGTTTCTATGCCTGCTGTTGGCGCTCTTTGTACGGGGCTGGTTTGATTTGGCGCAGGCACGCACGGTAATCGATGACGTGCGCGGAATGCGCGTGCTGAGTTTTCGCTCATTCGTTCTCGTTCTGCGAAACTTGCCGCGGCTGGTTTCGATTTATTTGACGACTGCGATCGTCGCGGGGATTGCCGTGTTCGCGGCTTGGACTTTATGGCTGAGGATTCCGCACGTGTTGTTCAGCGCCAGTTGGCTGCTCCTGGAGCTACTCACTTTGGTGCTGGTTGGTGTTCGGCTCTGGCAGCGGGCGGCAACTTTGGTATGGTACGAAAACTACGCCGAGCTGCATACGCCGCCTCTCCACTTACCGCTGATTCCTTCTGCGCCTCCCACAACGGAACTGGTGGAGGTCGTAGCATCCCCGGGGGCCCCGCGCTTGTAAGACGAAGATGGGTATCCGGCCAATGGAGAATTCCTGGTGAAATTTTAGTTGAAGCGCGCAAGACTGCGCCATCTTAAAGTGTCGCCCACTGCCAAGGAGAAATTGAAATGAATCGGAAAAGGACACTGCTCGCGATGTGCGTTTTGGCTTGCTGGGCAAGGCCCATCTTTGGCCAAAGCCTGCAAGAGTCAAAGCAGCGGGAAGGTGTTGGCTTCTCATCGGAACGGCTTGCTCGCCTCAGAACGTTTTTTCAAGGCGAATTTGACAAGGGAGCAATTCCTGGGGCCGTCCTGCTGGTGGCTCGCGATGGCAAGACAGTGTTTCTCCAGGCTATCGGTTATCAGGACCGCGAGAAGAGAATCCCCATGGAGCGCGACGCGATCTTCCGCATCGCTTCGATGACAAAACCCATTACGAGCGTAGCGGTTATGATGCTGGCGGAGGAAGGCAAGATCGATCTCCTCGCTCCGGTGTCTCAATATCTCCCCGAGTTTAAGGGCGTGAAAGTGGGCGTCGAGAAGATGGATTCGAGCACGGGCAAGCCGGCTCTTTCCCTTGAGGATGCGCAGAGCCAGATGACGGTGCAGGATTTGCTTCGACATACGTCCGGGCTGGTCTACGGTCCGTTTGGCAACAGCCTGGTCCACCAGGCTTATAACAAGGCCAATCTGTTCGATAACAACCAGACATTGGCGGAGTTCGTGACCAAGTTGTCAAAGCTGCCGCTCGCTCATCAGCCCGGCAAAGTGTGGGAGTACGGCATGTCGATCGATGTGCTAGGGCGGATCGTCGAAGTGGTTTCCGGAATGCCGCTTAATCGATTCTTCGAAGAACGCATCACCAAACCCCTCGGCATGCCTGACACCGCTTTTTACTCGGCCGCCGCACAAGCTCCACGGCTTGCAGAGTTGCAAGTGGATCCCGCTACCGGCAAGCGGCCTGGCGCAAGCAGCGTCGAGAATCTGACGAAAGAGAAACAGAAGTGGTTTTCCGGCGGCGGTGGGCTGCTTTCGACGGCGTCTGATTATGGACGGTTTTGCCAGATGCTCTTAAATGGGGGCGACCTGAACGGCGTCCGCCTTTTGTCACCGAAGACGATTGCCGTGATGACTTCGGACCAGCTCCCACCTAGCATCCCGCGCTCCGGTTTTGAGGACATGGCTCCCACACTGGAGATGGGACAAAGTTTCGGGCTCGGGTTCGCGGTCCGAACTGACGCAGGCCGTAACCCGCTCTCCGGCTCGGTCGGCGATTACTTCTGGGGCGGCGCTTATGGCACTTATTTCTGGGTAGATCCGCAGGAAAAGTTGTTCGCAGTGATGATGGTTCAGATGCCCTTCCCTCAATCAGGCACCTATCGGCGCGCTTTTCGCGAATTGGTGTATGGCGCTTTGATTCACTGAGACTCTTGGAACAGAGCATAACCTTTTTCAACTATTGCGCGAAATTTAGCGGGAACTAGAATGGGCGGAACTTTTTTGCGGGTGCGCTCCGGAGAACAGGTCCGCGAGGCAGATTAAATTCGTACTGTCGAGAAAACAGCGTGGTTCGCTTTTCGAGGGGCGAACGTGGGGCGAAGTGTGTCGCGGCAAGCGCGAGGTTGCGCGGCCGGGAATCCTGCGGGGTGGAGAGTCCGTGAAAAACCTATGCGCGTTCTTATTGTTTTTGCTAGCCGGGACAGTGGCGGCGGGACAAGAGCCCGGAGCGCAACCAATCAAAATCGGAGACGTGACGTTCAGCGGCAGCGTGCGCGAACGATACGAAGTGTGGAACTGGTTTGAGCCGGCGAGCGGCAACAATTTGTATAGTTTTTCGGGGACGGTAGTGCGCTTCGGGTTCTCGCAAAAGCATGAACATTATGACTGGAACGTAGAGTTTGAGTCGCCGATTTTGCTGGGGTTGCCGAAACACGCGGTGAATGCGGCGCCTCTGGGACAATACGGGCTGGGCGGATCGTATTACGCGGCAAACGACAGGAATCAAAACGCTGCATTTATTTTTCCAAAGCAGGCTTTTTTTCGCGTGAAGGGCGAGCATGCCAGTTTGCGAATGGGGCGGATGGAGTTTACGGATGGGAGCGAGGTGACGCCGAAGGATCCGACACTGGCTTCGCTGAAGGCGGAGCGCATTGGGCAGCGGTTGCTGGGAAACTTTGGGTATTCCGACGTGCTGCGAAGTTTTGATGGGATGCAATTTGCGTATTCGAACGGGCTGTGGACTTTCACGGCGCTGGGCGCGGTACCGACGCGAGGCGTTTTCCAAGTGGATGGGTGGGGATGGGTGAAGACGCCGGTGACGTATGCGGCGCTGACGCGGCAGGCGGAATTCGGAAGCAGCGTGGCGGAGTGGCGGCTTTTTGGAATTTATTACGGCGACGACAGGCCGGTGGTGAAGACGGACAACCGGGCGGCGGCGGTGCGAGCTACCGATCTCGGCCGAATCAGTATCGGGACATACGGCGGGCACTTCATTTTGGCGATGCCGACGGATGCGGGGACGTTTGATTTGCTGGGGTGGGGAGCGCTGCAGAGCGGCAGTTGGGGGCAACTGACGCAGCGGGCCGGTGCGGGCGCCGCTGAAGCGGGTTGGCAACCGACGTTTGCTAGCCGACTACGGCCGTGGATTCGTGGCGGATATTACTATTCGAGCGGCGATGGGAATGCGGCGGATGGAACGCACGGGACGTTCTTCGCCATACTGCCGACGCCTCGGATCTATGCGCGGTTTCCGTTCTTCAATTCGATGAACTTGACGGATGCGTTTGGCGAAGTGATGCTGCGGCCAGGGAAGAAGCTGACCATCCGAAGCGACGTGCATGGACTTTGGCTGAGCAATAAAAATGATTTGTGGTACTCGGGGGGCGGAGCGTTCCAGCCGGGGACGTTCGGATTCAACGGCAGGCCGTCGAATGGGGCGAGTTCGCTGGCGACGCTGTATGACATCAGCGGAGACTATAAATGGAAGTATGGGTTGACGTTCGGCTTGTACTTTGGATATGCGATGGGCGGTGATGTGATCAAAAGGATTTATGCGGTTAACGCGAATGGGGCGCTGGGGTTCACGGAGTTGAACTACCGGTTCTAAGAAGCTGGGATCTGGAGGCGACGGGGAAGCCAGAATACGTGGCGTACGGGGGATGGAAATGGGTCAGGGGGTTTGGATGTGGGGAGCGAGGTCGGGGGCAAGGGATTGGTAGTGCTTGAGATTCCAGGTGTAGACGGCCTGAGCTTTGCATTTGGCGGCACATGCTAAGAGCAATGCATCGTAAATGCGGCCACCGGTGAAACCCCGTGTGGCCGTGTCCTGAATGGTAGTGAAGTATTCCTCGGCGGAGAGGGAAACGAGAGTCAGCCGATTGCGAACTTCTTCGACGAAGAGCACAGCTTGCTCGGGCGGAATCATAGGCTTGACGGGCAGGGCGGTCATGACCGCGTACACTTCGGCAAGGGAATGAATGCCGCAGGCGGAAAGTCTCTTTTCCGCAGCCGCGAAGCGCTTGAGGCTGGGCACATGGTGAATATGACCGCCCCGGAAAGCGGCGATCAGAACGGAAGTATCGAAGAATTCTTTCATCCGCGGACTTTATTCCTTGATTGGCTCAGTTACGGAGCGGTGACGGTCTTCGCGATGGCGATCGACGAGATCGGGGATGGAATCGTCGGCCGGTTCTCCCTGGTAGACCCAGACGCCGAGTTCTTTCTTGAGCATGACGTTCTGGCGAACGGGACGCAAAGTGATGTGCTCGCCTTCCGATTCCAGTTGGAGGGTGTCGCCGGGAGCGAGTTGCAGGCGGTCACGAAGGGGTTTAGGCAGAACGACGCGCCCGGCTTTGTCCAGGGTGAGCTTGGCGGTCATGATGGCATTATAGAGTGGGAGAAACCAGTTGTCAATGGCATTTCAGGGCGGGGAGGGCCTCAGTTTCTCATGGTCAAGACGGGGCAGTGTGCATCGCAGACGACTTTGTAGGCGAGGTTCCACGGCATGTGGGACGCCGGGTCAGCGTGAGAGGGGCGTTGCAGGCCCAAAACAATGAGATCAGCTTTGAGAGCGTGGGAAGCGAGCAAGATTTGTTCACTGGGTATGCCGTACTTGACCATGAATTCGGGCTGGATGGCCAGCTGGGGATGTTGCAAATTCAATCCATCGAACTGGTGTTGGCTAGCGATTCGGGCTTCGTCTCGCATTTGCGTGAGATCGCCGGTCGTTGACCAATGAAAGCCTTCAGGTATCGGGGCCACTGGGAGAACGTGGAGCACAACGAGTTTTGCTCCGAAATGATTGGCGAGAGAAATGGCGTAGGGCAAAGCATGCAAAGAAGCCTGCGTGAAATCCGTGGGAAACAAAAAGGGGTGAACGGGCTTAGGTTTTTCGATCAGGGAATCTTCAGGAGAACCAGGACCCACGGTATCTACAAGACAATCAGCATGACGAAAGACCTGTTCGGCTATGGAACCGAGGAGCATCTTCCCTAGCGCACCTCGGGCGTGAGTGCCCAGGACCACCATGTCCACTTGCTTTTCGCGGATGAGAAGTTGCAATTGCTCCCAGACATTCCCTTCGCGGACGATGAACTCATAGTGGAGGCTTGTTAGCGCCCCACTTTTGAGCAACTCCTGCTCCAGTTCTTGAGCAGTTCTCCGGGTCCTTTCCGCGGCTAAACTCAAGGCTTCCTGTCCCGCGATGGTATATCCGAGACCGGAGACCACGTGGGCCAAATAGAATTTCGCTCCATAGTGACGGGCGATGGCGAGGGCATGGTGGAGGGGTTTCTGAGACGCTTCCGAGAAGTCAAAAGCAACCAGGACCGACTTCAGTGCAATGTCCGGAGCTGTTACGGTGGACGACATACGCACCTCCTTCTTACCGCCGAGATACTCCAATCAATGGGATGCCCCTCATGAGAAGACAGTGACATTGAGGAGAAGAAACTGAACATCTGCCAACATCAGAGGCGAGCAAGCCAAGAGGAACTGGGGGCAGTTTCCGGGGAACCCGGCCAAGTCAAGAATGCGCAGCGGCGCCCTATCCGCTCTCGGTCTCCGCATACTGACGGTCGATATAGGCCGAGGGTAAGTCGTGTCGGAGGGAGTAAACTCAGGCCATGGTATTCACGAAACGGCTGCGCGAGGGCGTGCGGCGAGGTGAAATCATGTGCAGCGTGCGGTTCTGGATGCGTCCGCACGTGCGGGTTGGGGCGCGATACCCGATGGGAGATGGCGCGATCGAGATCGATTCGATCGAGACGATCGGTTTTCCGGACATTACTCCGGAGTTGGCACGGGAGTCGGGATTTCTGGGCGTGCTGGATCTGCTGAAGGTGGCGAAGCATGGTCGAAGCGAAAAGATTTATTTGGTGCGGTTCCACTACGTGCGGCCACGGGGCAAGCGGGTCGGGAGGTCAGCATGTGCGATAGAATGCGAGGGAACGCTCCTTGAGCGTGAAGCCGCCATATGAATATCCCTCCGCCTCCGAAGCCTCGTCCTAAGAAGCTCTCATTTGCCCTTACTGCTCTCATCTTCGTCGTGGCGATTGTCATCATTGCTGGTGGCATTGTCGCGGTTCGTTCCATCATTGCGTCCGGGATTACCAGGGGACCGGATAACATGTTTGGGGACCAGCATTTGAAGACAACGGTCGCGCTGATTGAGCTGCACAAGGTGCGCTTCGGGAAATACCCTGGCTCGTTGTCAGAGCTGAAATTCACGGGACAATGGGACCAGATTGCTTTGCAGAGTGTCCGCTACTACACGAACGCGGATCGGACGGCATATTACGTTGAAGTCGAACGTGGTTGGATTGGCAAACCGGACCTAGAAATGCCGGCCGAATTCTGGCGCGGAACCGGCTATACCACAAGTTTGAAGCCGACATATCGATAGCGGAAACGAACGTGGATGCCGGGGGAATGCCGGCGGTGCAAAAGGAAGATGCGTGAGCTAAGATGGGCGGCGGAGAAAGAATTTGATGAGCATGACGATACCAGGAACGGCACCGGGGACTGTGGCGGACACGAGCTTGTCAAAGGGACCCTATCGGGCGGCGCGGGGGAGGGAGATTTCGTGCAAGGGGTGGCAGCAGGAGGCGGCGCTGCGGATGTTGATGAACAACCTTGATCCGGAGGTGGCGGAAAAGCCGGAAGAGTTGGTGGTGTATGGGGGGACGGGGAAAGCGGCGCGGAATTGGGAATGTTTTCACGCGATCGTGCGCTCGCTGAAGGCGCTGGAGGCGGATGAAACGCTGCTGGTGCAGTCGGGGAAGCCCGTGGGGATTTTCCGAACACATGAATATGCGCCGCGGGTGCTGCTGTGCAATTCGAATCTGGTGGGACACTGGAATAATTGGGACCGGTTTCACGAGCTGGACCGCGCGGGATTGATGATGTACGGGCAGATGACCGCCGGGAGCTGGATTTATATCGGGACACAGGGGATTTTGCAGGGGACGTACGAAACGTTTGCGGCGGCGGCGAAAAAACATTTTGGCGGAGATCTGAAGGGCAAACTCGTTGTGAGCGGCGGGATGGGCGGCATGGGCGGGGCGCAGCCGCTGGCAGCGACGATGAATGGCGCAGCGTTTCTGGGGATTGACGTGGACCCGGAACGCATCAAGCGGCGCGTGAAGACGGGCTATTGCGACGTGATGGTGACTTCGCTCGATGAGGCGCTGCGAATTTTGAAGAATGCGGTGCGCAAGGGCGAGGCGACTTCGGTTGGGCTAGTGGGAAATTGCGCGGACTTGATTGCGGAACTGGCGAAGCGCGGCGTGGTGCCGGATTTGTTGACGGACCAGACGAGCGCGCACGATCCCATCGGCGGATACGTACCGAATGGAATGACGCTCGAGGCGGCGTTGGAACTGCGGAAGAAGAGTCCCGAGGAATATAAGAAGCATTCGATGGCGGCGATGGCGGCGCACGTCCAGGGGATGCTGGATTTGCAGAAGCTGGGTGCGGTGACGTTTGATTATGGAAATAATATTCGCACGATGGCGTTCGAACAGGGCGTGAAAAACGCTTACGATTTTCCGGGATTTGTGCCGGCGTATATCCGGCCGCTGTTTTGCGAGGGCAAAGGGCCGTTCCGGTGGGCGGCGCTTTCGGGGGAGGCTTCGGATATTGCGCGGACGGATCAGCTGGTGGTGGAAATGTTTCCGCAGGACGAGCATTTGAACCGGTGGATTAAGCTGGCGCAGAAGCGGGTGAAGTTTCAGGGGCTGCCATCGCGGATTTGCTGGCTAGGGTATGGCGAGCGCGACAAGTTTGGACTGGCGCTAAATGAGTTGGTGGCCAGGGGGGAAATAAAGGCGCCCGTGGTAATGGGGCGGGATCATCTGGATTGCGGATCAGTGGCGTCGCCGTTTCGCGAGACGGAAGCGATGCGGGATGGTTCTGATGCGATTGCGGACTGGCCACTGCTGAACGCGCTGATCAATACGGCGAGCGGCGCGTCGTGGGTTTCGATTCATAATGGCGGGGGCGTGGGGATTGGGTATTCGCAACATTCGGGACAGGTGACCGTGGCGGACGGAACAAAAGAAATGGCGAAACGCATCGAGCGCGTGCTGACGAACGATCCCGGAATAGGGGTAGCGCGGCACGCGGACGCGGGATACCCGGAGGCAATTTTGTTTGCGAAGAAAACAGGCGTAAGAATTCCGATGTTGTAGTCCGTAACGGGTGAGCCTGTCGAGACATCGAAGCATTGCCAGCCAAGGAGGATTTCATGTATGTCATTTTAGGAGCGACGGGAAATACGGGATCGGTGGTTGCGCGCAAGTTGCTTGATGGGGGCAAGAAAGTTCGTGTCGTGGGACGGGACAGCAAAAAACTGGCGCCGTATGTCAGCCGGGGCGCGGAGGCGTTTGCGGCAGATGTTCTCCATACGGATGAGTTGAGTCGAGCGTTCGCGGGGGCGGAGGCAGTGTACGTGTTGATTCCACCAGACCTGAAGAGCCCGGATTACAGCGCACACCAGGAAGAGGCAAGTGATTCCATCGCCGAGGCGCTCAAGGCGGCTGGCGTCACCCATGCGGTGACGCTGAGCAGCTACGGCGCGGACAAGCCGGAAAAGACCGGCCCGGTGGTCGGATTGCACAACATGGAAACGAAGTTGGCACGAATCGGCGCGCAGATGCAGAGCGTTCAGCCCGCCAATTCGTGCCAACTTCGTTTCCATGTTGT
>Ga0137362_10000153_pt1 | contig 31098 bp, 26 predicted proteins | sample MadtaG_2_FD_104801 | JGI IMG/M metagenome (GOLD analysis project Ga0137362, IMG submission 104801) | Vadose zone soil microbial communities from Angelo Coast Range Reserve, California, USA - Mad1_100_16 metaG | ecosystem: Environmental > Terrestrial > Soil > Vadose zone | place: USA: California... | reverse complement strand
TTTGCAGGTTGGCTCATTGGCGAAACGCCATAGGGGCTGCGGCGGGCGCTCGCCAAGCCCTGGCGGGAACCCACTCTTCTACCGGTGCAGTGAAATCCGGCGCCGTCAAGACGTACTTATAGACCACCGCCGTCGCGAAGATATACCAAAGGTTTAATTGCCCGTCATAGCCAGAGGACTCGGCGAGCCCAGTTATCCAATAGGTCAGAAAAAAGTAGACAAAGCATTTTGAAGCCAGGTACCCGGAACGGGAGAACTGGCGCAACTGCCACATCGCTCCCAGCAGTAGCAGCTGGGTCAGTACATACGGCAGGAAGCCGAGAATGCCCGTCTCGGTGAGGATCTGAGCCAAATTATTATGCGGAGAATCCGGTGCACGCATGCCACGGTAAGATGCAAAGTAACTGGGGTTCCCGACCACAAAATCATGGAAATTCAAGTACCCAATGCCCAACAAAGGGTGATCCACGAACACTTGATAGCTTTGCTCCAGCTGGGCCACGCGCCCATCGACATTCTCCGAACTGCTGCGATCTCGGTACAGTTCGGGCGCCCAAAAGGAAATCAGGAGAACCAGCCCGACCAAAGCGCCAATAAGGGCAACGCGCCAGGCACGGCGAGTGGTCCCGCGCTCCCAAAAAGTATCGATGATCAGCACGAGCAGCAGGGTGAGCGCGGCCGAACGGAACATCGGCATCAACGCCATGCCCGTCGCCGCTAGGACGCCGATACAGTGCAGTGCCGTGCGAGCCAAGCTCACGCGGGGCCCCAGGGCTTTGCGCACGAATAGCAGAAAGAAAAGGCTGATTCCACCGATGAGCGCGAGGATGTCATTGGTCACAAATGGCCCGGAGGGTCGGACAATCCTTCCCTCATAGTGATACACTGCGGCCCCCGGGAACTGGAGTAAAGGCTCTCCAGTGATGATTTGCGCGGCGGCCACCGTTGCGGAAATGATCGCGGAGATGCACACGGCCGTGTGTATCGCCGGAAGCCAACGGCGAACATCGAACCAGGCAATGACGCACCAGCCCAACAGCAGCGGCAGAAAAATACTGTCGAACGCAACCCTCGCACTGTTCAGAAAATTCGCAGATTTTGCAATGCTCGCGCAGGCCGTTACACCAAAGATCGTCCATAAGAGTGCTGCGCGGCGCATCCTTTTCGGTATGACGAAGGGCACGCCGGGCTTCGAGAAAATCAATCCCAGGACGGACGCGAGAACGACCACCCGGTCGAGGTCGACGATCACACGTTCGCTGGGAAATGTAGGCAGGTGATAACTGAAAGGCAAGGCAGCGGCCCAGCACACCACGATTCCCTCAAACCTGCCCTGTAACGCCTTAGCGACCAGAAGCAAGAACCATAGGGTCGCGCACGTGATGATCGCCAGGAAGCCTGCCTTCGGTACCAAGATGAAGAATGCAATCGTAAATGCACCTGCAAGAACAAGAAGGCCTTCTACCAAGCTAGTCTGTCGCCCAGCCGGGATGAATATGCGGCCAAGCGATGTTCTAATCAGACCCATGTACGGTTTCCGCGGCGACTGAGTGTGACTGCGCCGTGTCGAGTTTTTCGGTCAGGGGCGTGCCGAGGGTAATGTCTGGCGTGGCTTGCACCGACCGGATGACGTCTCCTGTGGCGAGCGCCTGCTGCACCAAAAACGTTGTCTCAGTAACCTCTACGAGTTCGTCAAATGGGATAGGCGATGGTTCGCCGGAGCGTATCGCTTCCACTGTCAGGTGGAGCTCCCGACGGTGGCCTTTATCTTGCAAACCCTTGAACCTCTGGATCTTCCCCTCACGCGCCAAATCGAGAGTTCGGAAATCGTCCAGGCGCGCGATCGAGCCTTGGCAAAACACTTCGAAAAATTCCTTTGGAATGCTGCGGTCACCATTAGCCAGGTACAGAAGATTCGCTATCGAGTCATCAGCGAACTTCAATGTCACTGCAATGTTATCCGACCTGTACTGTGCGCCGTCCGGCAGGCTCACGGCACTGATACTTTGGATCGGAAAACCGATCACGGAGCGCGCCCAATCCACGAAATGACAGAACTCCCCCACAATACGCCCGCCCTCGGCATGGATCCAGTGGTTGCGCGGGATGTAGCCAGCATTGATGCGGATGTGGATGAGCATGGGATCTCGACGCCCCGCAAAGAACTGCCGGATCTTCTCGGTGAACGGTGCAAACCGGCGGTTGAAGCCTACCATCACAAAAGGTGACCGGCCAGTTTTCAACTGTTCCGCATAGACCTCTTGCAATTGACCCAATTGTTTACGGTTAACCGCCAGTGGTTTTTCGACGAACACAGGCTTGCCCGCACGCAATGCCTGGATCGTATGGCTCGCGTGTGCATCATGTCGCGTCAAGACAAAAACAGCGTCAACGTTCGAGTCATTTAGCACCTCCAGCGGCTGTTCTGCGGTGTGAAACTTGAAAGTGCGTTGCGCCGAAACAGCGCTCGCACCCGAAATAGTAGCAACGGCCTGCAGGCGCACCCCCTTGACCACCTGCAAGTTTGGAAAGATTACGCTCGATGCAAAACTGCCGGCACCGATGCAACCCACTCTCACCTCGCCCTCAATGCGAGGCCGCGCTTCCATGTTGACCGCCACCGCTCGAGGCCGCATCGCGGTTGAGCTACCGTACTCCAGAATTGACGTATACCTGCCATTCTTTAGATCGGCGTAGGCCTTCGCACCCTCTTCGATTGAGTATCGACGTTCGAGAAGTGGGTTCACGTCTACCTGCCCCGTAGCTAGCAAATCGAGGAAGGCTTCCATGTTCCGTCGCTCGGTCCAACGCACATATCCTATCGGGTAATCGATGCCTTCTTCCTCATACTTCGGGTCATACCTTCCCGGCCCGTAAGAACGAGAGAGCGCTAGCGACAGCTCCTTTGTATACATGTTGCTTCGCGATACTCCCATGCCGACGGCACCCACGACGATGATGCGACCTCGATCGCGGAGAATTTCCGCAGCCATCTCTGTTGGCGCAGGGGAGTCAGTCGCTGCCGTCAAGATGGCCGCATCCACGCCATGTCTCGAGAACTCCTTGATCTTTGACACCAGCGCAGGATCATTGACAGAAACCGCGAGATGCGCGCCGAAGTCTGCCGCTCGTGCGACTCGCTCGGGAGAAAGATCTATTGCCACAACTCGGCAACCCGCAGCGCGGACAATCTGAATCGTCAGGACACCGACAAGCCCGGCGCCGATCACAGCCACGGTTTCGCCAATACGGACGTCTGCCTGCCGAAAGCCCTGCAGCGCAATTGCGCCAATCGTCGTTAAAGAGGCCGCGACTGTGGATACCTGCGGGGGAATGTGTACCGCTAAGTTGCGCGGCACAAAGTTGATCTCAGCGTGGTTGGCGTATGTGCCGCCACCGCAAGCAACGCGATCGCCCGGGCGGAATTCTTCAGCGCCCTCTCCTACGGAAAGTACTTCACCTGCGCAGCTGTAGCCAAGAGTTGTTAGAGCATCCAGATTTGCTTTCACCTTCTGGTACGCAGACTTCACGCCATTCTGGCGCGCGTATTCGATTACCTGCCTAACGAGATCGGGACGCGCTTTTGCTTTGGCGAGCAGCGACCTCGAACTCAACTCAAGCGTTGCGCGCTCTGTCCCAGCGCTGATCGCAGAATAGTGGGTGCGCACGAGTAGTCCACCAGGGCGAAGCTCCGGCGCAGGAACATCGTACGTGGACACCTCCCCTGATTTTCTATCGGTCAATAGAGCTAGCATAGGGTCCTTTCGTCCGCTTACGGCGTATGTGCGTTCTCAAAATGCGGTCGGGTGTTGAACGGCTGAGTTTTGGCGTTCCATCGGACCGCTGGGTATTCCTTGACTCTCCTGGCGCAGTCCTGATCCGTTAAACTGGAGCGGCCCATCGGTCAAAAAGCGGCGCGCGGGCCGAATGAATCGACAAGGAATACCAAGCAACTCCCTCAGTGTTCGCTAACGCAAAGAAGCGGTCAGTTCTTCCACATAGCTCAGGATTGAGGTAAATGAAACCAGGCGATCGAAGGCTTCCGGTTCGACCTCGATTCCAAATTCCTCATCAATAAGACTGACCAGCGTAACCGTAGCTATTGAGTCCCAGGCTGCCACAGTTTTCGGGCTGGCTGAAGCAATTCTCCGCTCATTGAGCTCGGGGAAGACCGCAGAAAAGCACCTCGTGAGTCGCTTGCTCTTGTCGTTCATCGCAGTGCTCCTGAATTTCAAGATAGAGGGGAGGACACTTATCAAAAAACTGCTGCTTGGAAATCGAGGACCTTGCAGGCGGAGCGGCACCCATCAAGTCTGCGAAAAAGCTTTGAATTGCAGTATTACGGGAAGTGGGTGCAAAATCAAAGCTTGCGGCTTCGGCGCCCGACTTCTGGAAAATGTGAAGCAGGCAGCCGTACTCAATGCGGCGCGAGAACGCACGGCAACTCATCACCCAATATTCAACCGAGAGCTTATTTCCCTCACAGCGACCGGCCATGACTGCAATCTTACCGAGAGAACCGAATTTGTCCTCGTAAGAAGCAAGCAGCAGGAAAACCTCCGGATCATTCAGATAATTCCTCCACGCAACTTCTGTATGACGCTTGCCATTCAAATTGAATTGATTGGTCTTGTTGAGTAGCTCCAGGGGCCGTGGATCTCGCGTATTCTTGGAGAAGCTCAGGGTGAGTCTTCCGCCGATCTCCTGAAGGAAATGTTCACGTGCATGCCCATCTGACTGTGAGGCTTCTGCGATCACCTGCGAGGCCTCGATGCTCTGCAAACGGATCTCATCTTCCGGAGAGACGCATTGTTTGCCAAAGAGGTCCCTGAGGGTTTCCAGGAACTGGTATGCAGCTTCGTCGTCATCTCGCGGGAAGCGTAGGCATTCGATTTCGGCATGCGCAGCCTTCACTTCTGCAAGCTCCAAGGAGTTGTCGTCGACGAAAACGACGCTGTCTGCGCCAAGGTTCCAAGCACGAAGTATTTTGTATACCGACGTAGACTTCGGACCCCAGTTAGCTTCTATCGGGAAAATCCGGCTACGCGGCAACATCAGCTTTGCTTTTCGGAATGCATCCTCGACCAGGAAGGGATCATTTTTGCTGGCGACGGCGATCAGAACACCTGTTTCAGCAAGGGATGCCAGCAGTTGTTGGTAGAGGCCGTGCTTCTGCGCGTGGTGATCGAGATCCCAGGCGATGCCTTCGACGTTCACCTCGCCCAAGATCCCCTTCCAGAGTGTGTCATCGAGATCCGTGATCAGACCTTTCTTGGGGAGCGGATCGCGAATGATGCGAGATAGTAGGCCAGCCAGCGCGTCGGCATGGCTTATTTTGTATGGGAATCCTGTGCTGATCTCCGCCTTCACGTCAAACCTCGAACCGGGTGGAGAGATTCGATCTAAGCGCTGTGAACTGATGACACGGATGTTGCGCGACTTTGCCAGCCGGCTAGCGAGATGGGCCAAAATCTCGCGTACATCGTTCTCGAATGAACTTGACTGCCAACCAGGCGTGAATGCTATTGGGGGGAATGGCAGCGTGGGCAAAGCCAATACAACAAGATTAGCTCTAGAGATTCTTTCAAGGGAGTCAGCAAGTTTGGTGGCATGGTCGCGTACGTTCTCGGCGATATCGAACATTTGCCGGGTCTCCCATCCGCCCAGCCGCCGAATTCCCAGTCGCGGATCGAGATCCGCCCACTCAATGACAGCCACGGTGACCGCGGGTCGCTCCCGTTCGAGGACTTCGAGATAACCCAACAGATCGCCAAATATTCCCGTTCGAATCGAGATCTTATGATTGGGAAACTCCCGTCGCAAATGGGCATTCAGGAACGTCAATAGGTGGAGCGGAGTGAAGCCGCAAGCAAGATCTACGTCCAGCACGGGGGATTGGGATTGTGGCTCGTCCTTCAAGGCTTCCAGAGCATCAATCAACTTCATGACACCGCTCCACTCCAAGCCGGCCGCCTTGGGCCAGTCTGTGTAGATTGAATTTGTCTAAGCATGGAGTCCATTAACGAGATTTGCCGCCGCGACCAAGCTTATAGCCAGCCCAGACGGGCTTTACGGGAACTGCGATCTTTCTCGTAGAGATATTCAGGATAGATCGTTATACCAGTTCGGGCCAATTCGATCATTCTTGTGAACAACTTGCAGGCATCAGCTTTGAAAAACTTCATTCCATGGATTTCAAAATCTCTGCAGACATCTTCCGATATGTGAACCTTCATGAACGCCGGCAAATTCAACCTAATCTTGCGCAGATTGTGCGCGTAAGTCTCGACGATTCGGGTGTTGACTTCGTAATCGATGCACTTGGCCCTGAACAAACGGTCGTAGTAAGGACGAACCGGAAAATCTTCTTTCATTTCGTCCTCCACGCAATGGACGAAAGAGAGGCGGCTGGTGGATACTCCAATGCCCACAATTTTAGCGCCGTAGTTAAGGATCTTGACATAAGGACTTTCACGGTCATAGGGATAACGACACAGTTGATGACTCGCCGTGACCTCTTTCGCGTACCGCCCGATAGCGACGACCGCTTTAGTGGGATGCAAGCTGCGAATCGCGCCTCTATGACGGCGAGCCATCTCTGTAATCAGCCCCATATACGAGGGTGTCTTGCGAACGTCGAACACTTCACCGCTGATCAGGAACTCATAGGAGCCGAGCCTTGGATATGAGGGGAACAAGAGTGTCCCCTCCGACCCGACGAGGTTGAGCAACATGGTCAGCATCCTAGCTGCAGGGAATTGCAATCTGAGTCCATCTGTGGAGCTGTGCACAAATACCATATCGCCTTGTGCTATACAGAGATCCCTTTCCAATATGGCGCGGAACTGGTTCTCGTCTAATGCCGGCACCCTCGATAGGCGCGCCGACCTCAAATTCGCCCTCGTTTGCCTGATCAAGCGAACCGCTCGAGAAGGCAGGAATTTCTTGGCGATTTGCTGGATCTCAGAATAACTTGGAATCACCGACGACCTCTCCCGCGCCATTGGATACCGTGCGATTAACGTTCCAGGAACTCCATTAGAAGCCGGTTTCTTGTGACCGCCCACGCAATTCGCCGTCCTCCGAAGGCCACTGCAGGGACGGGCGGGCAAATAATTTTCGCACCAACTGATTTGCAGAAGTTGAGATGGGCCTCCAGATCGGGCACCTCATAGCACAAATGGTGAAGGCCACCGCCACGTTCCACGAAACTCGCCACCGGCGATGCCGGTCCGCTCGGCTCAACCAGTTCTATTAGTGGGTCTGTGGGGTTGCGCCCCTTGAAGAACGTTACTCTTACCTTCTGGATAGCATCAAAAACAACGTTTCCATCCCAGGTTGCGTCGACCGATCGTGCAAACCCCTCAACGCTTTCCTGGATCGAGAACACCACAAAACCAATGTGGTGGAGTTTCAGATGCTCCGGGGCGTGAACACCCTCCAAAGGTTCACTATTCATGCAACCTCGTGATCGTGATTTGCGATCTTTTTTGCTCGGCCCTGCCACGCTAATTGTAGAAGCACATCGACCAGCGTTTCGGCAGGCTCATACGTGTGACGATAGAGCCGATTCGCGGGGACAGCCCTCCGCAGTGGAACTCTACATTCACCGCACATGTCGCACCGTTTTCCATCTCACCGGCTGGCACAGAAAACCCTCGTCATTGAGCGCACTGAAGTTCAAAAACGGCAGAGCAACTCCTACTAGTTATTCATCCGGATTGAGAACCGCCCTGATTCCAGCATCCCGCTTAACTCAGTGAGGGTGATGCAGCGAATGTCTGGAGCAGTTGCTATATCGTCCAGAAATCGTTCGATGTGGCTGAAATTTGTGATGTCTTTGGTGTGGTTCGCAAGAATTACAGGTACGGTTTCAGTTCCCGGGCTTCGTGCCATCGCCCGGATGTAGCGCATCATGCTCACGAGCTGATCGTAATCCAAGTGAGCGAGATCTGAGATTAACCACCGCCCTGTGAAATAGTTGCGCAACCGCCGTATTATACGGACTGGCAGAGTTGGCACCCACACACGGTAAGCAGAACCCGACGTGTCTTGGGCGGCGAGTTTCGCGGGAGATGAATTGTTCCCAGGAAAAAACTTGTTTGCGATCCTCCGCGCGTCGCTACGCAGCAAAACAAGTGGACCCTCGGGGAAGCAAACAGTCGGAATGCAAACGATCGGCGTCTTGCCCGCAGCCATTCTCCGGGCGTCCCGCATGTCAGGATAGAAGGGAAAGAAGCCTTGCTCGACATGGCGGTAGTCAAGTTGAACGGGAGAGTTGCAGGAGATCCCACGCACAATACTCATGTCAAATCGAATGTCCTGCGACGCTAGCAGGTCCAGCATGAATCCTGATGGAGCAATACACCAAGCCCCGGCACGGAACGATACGCATCGGTATCCTGGGCAGATAGGTTGCAGCAGGCCCTGCAGTAATTTAATACCCTCCGCGATCATCCGAGCCGCATCCACACGAGGGTGTTCAAGAATAGACCATGGAGCTGGCAGTATCCAGCGCCTACCGTCGTACGTGGCCCCTTTCCATTGGGGATGGATGTGCAACTGGAAATCGTGTCCTTGGTGGAAGGCTTCGGTCACGACCCTTTCCCATTCGTCCGCCCAGTCCTTCAAATGCGGGTAACGATCCTGAAAACTCCTGAAGGTCAGCTGCTGCATGATCTCCGCGTTAAAAGATCCGCGAATGGATCTCTCGGCGAATATTCGGGCTAATTTTTGCAGGGGCCGAAACTGGATCTGGGTTGGGTCGCCCGAACCGTCTCCTCGTAGCTCCCAATCATCCGTGAAGATAAGGTATATCTGAATCGCCATGCAAGTAATTCCCAACATTTCCGCGATTCTGGTCTCTCAACATGGACTCGAGCTGTTGTGCCCAGCCTTGGTAAGGAAATGTCGCCAGCCGAATTGACGCGCACATCGGTTTGAAATCTGGCATGCCAAAAAGACTGACCTCAAGTAGAACGGACCCAATCATCGGCAAACGCAAGCTAAACCACGGCTTGCATGGAGCGCGGATAGGGAAAGGGTTCCTTGCAGTTTATCAAACTCTCCCAGCCAGCAACGCTATACTTCGATGATTGGCGGACTGGACTTCTGAAGATGCCGCCGAGAGACCGTGTCGTGGGGCCGTCGGAGAACCGATGTACTGCTTCCACCATAGCGCCACATTAAGCAGCGCCCATCCTCTTCTCTTCAAGTAGGGCAAGATTCCCTCAAAGTGAAAAATATCCGTGTTTTTGCAAAACTCTTTGATCTCTTTCGCGGCGTGCTCTCCGAATTTGTTGTGATACCACTCGTACACAGGAACGGCGAAGCCTTGCTTTCTCCGGTCAATCAGTTCGTCGGGGATTACGCCCCTAACGGCTCTTTTCAAGATGTATTTGAGAGTTCCGTTTCTGGTTTTCACCGCTTGTGGAATGCTCATTGCCAGTTCTACAAACTTATGGTCGAGAAATGGGACGCGCGCCTCCAAACCCACCGCCATGCTCATCTTGTCGACGCGCATGAGCAGCAATTCCGGTAATCTCAGATTCAAATCCAGATAAGTCATCCAATTAAGGGGTGATGGCTCCCACGCCTTCTCCTCGAAGCGTTGTCGGATCGGCCGGAGGGCTTCCCAAGAACTCAAGTCGGCAAACTTCTTGCACATTCGCGGTGAAAGCACTCGGCGCTTTTGCGAGTCACTGAATACCTCGACGCCACCCCAGAATACCGGACGGCCTGATAAAGCTCTCCGCAGAACTTCACACTTAAACTGACGTTCAAAAGAGGGCCCCAGACCGCCTTCCACGAAAGCGAGACTAGCAAGCCCCAGGTTTCTTAGGGCGTTTGGAATTGGGAGCAAATTGCTATAGCGCTGCAGCAGCAGGGACTGCTTCCAATATGGGTAGCCGCAGAACAATTCGTCTGCGCCTTCTCCCACCTGGCAAACGATCACGCCGGAGTCTCGGGCAAGTTTGGAAACGAAATACACGGGCATGCAAACGGGGTCCGCGAGGGGTTCATCCTGGTGGCGAATGATCAGAGAGAGGGAGTCGAGGAGATCGTTTTCGCGCAGGAGTAATTCATGGTGGTCGGCGCCTACGGCATGCGCAATCTTGCGCGCGTAGGGAAGCTCGCTTGGATAGCTCTCATATTCCTTGTCATATCCAATCGAGAAGGTCCTGACCGGCTGGCTATCTCCTTCGGAAAACAGGGCCGCGTTGGTGCTTGAGTCAATGCCGCCGGAGAGAAACACACCGACCGGGACGTCACTAATTTTGCGAAGCTTAACGGCGGTGCGCAGCTCGGAAATGAGACGTTCGGCGATCTCGGCGTCAGAGACATTCGTCAGCGGCTGGGTGTGATCCCAAACATCCCAATAACGGCGTTCCTGGATCTGGCCGTCCGCGCTGACTCTTAGCCATGTGCCCGGAGCGAGTTTCCGGATGCCGGAAAAAAGCGTGAGAGGCGCAGGCGTTGCATTGAACGATAGGTAGTAATAAAGGGCCTCCTCATTAACCTCGCGTTTCTGTTCCTCGTCCTCGAGCAGCGCCTTGATTTCTGAAGCGAAAGTGATGCGTCCGTGGTGAATGCTGTAGTAGAGCGGCTTGACGCCGATACGGTCGCGGATCAGCCATAGGTGGCGCTTTTTCGTGTCCCAAAGCGCAATGGCAAACATGCCGCGGAATCTTTGAACGCAGTCGATACCCCATTGCTCGAAAGCGTGGAGGATTACTTCGGTGTCCGAATGGTCTGTCTTCCAGCGGTGTCCGCCTCGGTTCTCCAGCTCCGCGCGAATTTCGGCGTGGTTGTAAATTTCGCCATTAAAGATCACCCATAGGGTGCCGTCCTCGTTTGACATGGGCTGCGCGGCTTTTTCCGAGAGGTCGATGATGGCGAGCCGCCGATGACCCAAGCCAAGGCGCTGGTCGGGGGAGATAAAGTTCCCCGCTCCATCAGGTCCGCGGTGCGACATCACATCCCGCATGCGCGTCAGATAGGGCTCCGAGACCCGGAAAGGACTGTTAGTGAAGGAAAGCACTCCGACAATTCCGCACATCAGCAACTCTCCTCAAAAGCGTGGCAAATCTGGGACGGCGCGGATACGTTCAATTCCGGCAACATACGAAGGTCCGTAAACTCCGTAAAATCCTTCCTCGGCGACCATGAAAACAAAATCCAGCCGGGATGATAGGAACGCCCGTGCATGACTACCTCCAACTGGGGATTGGCGGCGAAACGAGCGGGCTTCCGTATTGCCGATAGTAGTAAGCTTCGCCCGAATCTCTTCGGGCGCTCCAGCGAGCCACGCCGATGGATACAGCGGTAGATAAAAAAGTCGGGTGAAGCGACCATCATCGGTGTACCCAATTGATTGTTGCCAAAGAGCCAGCGATAGCTTTTTTCAATAGCCTGAGCAGCCCCGCCTACGCCCAGATCCACTGCCGGCAACAGGAATAACATTGCCATGGAGTCCTGGTGAACGCTGTAGATTGGGTACCAATCCGCCACCTTCGAGTCGAACACGTTGTAGAACCAGGGCCATTCGCCCTGGGGTCCTTGGAATTCCAGTATCTTGCCGACACCCTCTTTGAACATCACTTCTGCGTATGCGTTGTTGAAGGCGGCGGCGTATTCGGCGAGAGCCTTCAGGAAATAGACGATTCCGCCGAACGTGGTAAAAGGCTTTCTCCAAAGAGACAGGCAGTGGAACGGAAGCATCGTATCTTTGTTCAGAAAGTACCTGTCGATAAATCGAAAGAGATCTTCTGCTGCCCTCACCGCCTCCGGCTTTTCGGAAGCGGCAGCATATTCAGTCAGCCCGCTCAGCATCCAGCTCACTTCCTGCAGATTGAGCTCGCGAAGTCGCCCTGACTGCCCCACCAAATCTCGGACTTCGGCAAAGAGGCGATGCTCGTGATTGGAGTGGCCATGGGCGGCCACGTAGAGCAAGAGCCCCTTATCCCCCGCATTGGTAACGTGTTGGCCATGAAGGCGCAGAAAACAGTCCAGCACTCCGTCCACGTCCCACCGAAGATGGCGGTGCTCTTGTGCTCTCTGCAATCCCGCCAGAACGTTGATCGTGTAACGCAGGCTGAGGGGATACGAAAAATCGCTGGTGGGCTTTCCACCGTTCAGATCTGTCGTGTGGGAAAACAGAGCGCGTTTCGGATCGTACATCTTTTGGAGCAGACTAAATGATGCCTGAATCAGCTTCAACATAGTGGCTGTACCTGTTTTCCCGCAGCGCCTGGTCTACTCTCGACTTGAGATAGCGTCCCATCCGGTAAAAGAGGCTTCCCTGCTCCTTACGTTGTGAAGTGCGGGTCATGCGTCCAGCTTCCAAGTCCTCGAGCAACTGCAGATGCCCCTTCGCGCTGGTCATTTGGCAGCGGTAATAGATATCTTCGAGCCGGTCTCCGCGGACAGCCGGCACACGCTCCGTCCTGAGGATATCTCCCATGTCCATTTCCGACGCCAAAGCCATGTGACAAACGAACACCGGCCGGTCCAGGAAGATGCTCCAGCGCACCGTGTCCCCTCCGCGTAACTTAGGCAGTAACGCGTAATGTGCGCCGAAGACGCCGTGCCGGGGAATCGCGAGAACCCGCGAAGGAATATATTGTCCGCTGAGATTGCACGCTACATCGGGCCGAAAAGCCTGTAAGAAGGAGAGGCATTCAGGAGCACTGAGGCGGTCAAAAAAGCGGCTTGCAATACCGAGTTCTGCTGCGAGCGAGGTCAACCGATTCGGTCTTTTCTCCTGGTGGAAGGTCGACCGAGACCCGTTCGCGCCTGAAAGGCTTCGAAGCTTTTTTAGTCCGTCGGCAATACCGAACCGTCTGGCTTGCTTGATGTAATCGGAGAGTTTCGTTCCGCCGTACACCAGTACAACGTCCGAGCGCCGGACCCACGGCTTTTTGGCAAGTTCCACGAGGAGGAATTTCTTGTAGCTGTGCCTATCGAGCCAGGGCAAGCTGCTGAGGATCGCTATTCTCATGATTTCCGCGCATCCGTCGGCAAAGCATATAGGTACGCGCCCAAGGCGGCCAACATAGTGGACTGCCCCCAATGGATGGCTTCCAGGTTATTCTTCCAGAATCGCCAGATTTGATAGCGAAAGGCGCCATTCTTCTTTTGCATGTGCGCCAACGTCCAAACCAGCACTTTATCGGCAAGTGGCCCGGCGCTCGTAAACCGGCCGCGCAGCTTGGACAGTGTTTCAATGGCTTGCGCTGCACATTGAATATCGAGGGGGTAAGTCCGCGCATGGTAGTACTTGGGAGTGCCATCCTGAAGAAAGAAAGAATTAATCCAAAAGGTATAAGACCTATTTATCATAGCTTCCGGAACCAGCTCCTCGCCGGCCAAATCATGGGCGGCCACAAGGCAATCAATGTTATAGGCTGTATGAAAATTGTCGATCCACCGATATTGCGGGCCCGCGCCATAGTACCAACTGCCGTTCGGATTGATTTGCGGCAAGGTCCACGACACTGCACGACGGGCAAGATCGAAGCTCGTGGAATGCCCGGAATGATGCCACCAGCGGAGCAGAGTGGCCGCGCCCAGTAAATTCGAATTGAAGACTGGCACCGACGAGCCGGGAGCATATGCTAAACAGATCCCACGTTCGTCTTCGTGGCGTTCCAGGGCAGAGATGATGAACCTTGCGCTTTGCTCCAACGCGTTTAGGTACTCCGGCTTCTTCGTGACGGCATAGGCCAGGTCGAAGGCTTCGGCAATGTGAGCCGTCCAGACGATAGTAGGACTGTCTTTCGGGATGAGTCCTCCACGGCTGGCGAAATCAAAGGCGTTGCCCCAACTCGCCCCAGGATACTGTTGAGAACTGTTCGCCAGGAGCCAGTCAAGGCAGGAGACGGCGGCGGAGAGCCACGATTCATCACCGGTGGCCAGGAAACGGTATAAATAACCTTTCGCAAAAAAACCTCGCGCCTTTGTGCTCTCGAGTTTCCCAATCACCAAGAGCGGCCGCACATTGAAGGGCAGAAGCTCGCCGACCTGAACGGCTACGCGCTGCAGAAAGAGACTGTTGAGATTCAGAAGGCGCACCAGCGGCGAAGCTAAGAAATCGTCAAACTCATATCCCCGGTAGTGCTGTTGTTGCAGATAGCGATGCAACGCGAGAAAAGCTTGGCTCGCAAGCGCCGCTCTCTTGCACAGAGGCACACTCGTCAATAAGGTGTCGGCGGATCTCACCCGCTTATCTAATGGCTCGGTCTTGCCGACCGCGCGATCAGATCCCAGTTGGTCGGCCACTGGCCAGCCAGTTTCTCTTTGTGCGTAGTTTTGAGAGAAGGACATCGAAGGTCTTTTGCGAAATGGAGAAGCTCTGCTTAACGCGTTCCGAGGAACAAAATTCAGAGTTTGACAGCGCGAAACATCATCAGTGTGCCGTGGCCAAGAATTGGAAATCCGAACATTCCCCCGAACTTCCGTACCGCCTCGACGCGGAATCCACAGCCGTCGAGCAGGCGGCGGAAACCCGATTCTGAGCTGTGTTTCGAATGATCGGGAAACGGATTTTGGCGCCACCGACCCAGAGGCTTGGTGAGGCGGTACATCGTCACGATCAGCCAGCGAGCAATTGGGTGCGCATTTGGCACTGAGACCAGCAGCAATCCATTTGGCTCTAGTACGCGCCGGAGTTCAACCAAAGCGGCGCGCGGCTCTGACAAGTACTCAAGAACAGTAGAGCAAAGCACGCCGTCGAAGGTGGCGTCCGGCCAAACCGCTTACCAAACTGGATGAGCGTGGCCACCACCGTGCCCAGCGACCCTGAAGCAGCGGGGAATTTAGAATGCCAAAAGGCTCATAACCTGCGTAGTCTCGTTCTTCGGCCCAGTGTCGTAAGGCGAGAAGTGAGTCATCTACAGCCGAAGAGATTTCGTCCTCTGTGCTAATCATACGGGCCACTGAAGGTGTCGGCATTACTTACTCTCGTGACGATAGTTCTGTTTAGTTAGGCTGATATGACGCTGCCTCACGGTATGCGCCAGATCGCTATGCCGGTTGCCATTTGCAGGATCGTCTCAGCTCCCTTTTTGGCCGCGCTTTTCCCGGCGCTGCCCGGAACAAAGACCACGTCGTCTGCTTGAAGTTGCAAATCAGGAGCCTTCGCGGCCAGAATTTTCTTGAGCGAAAACAGAACATCTTGCGGCCCGTCAGAGGTCTTGCGGATAAGCCTGGCAGAATCCAGGGCCGCATTCGGGTTGGTACCCTGAGCGAGAGCGATGGCTTTCAACACGGTAATGTCGTTGCCATTTTCCATCACAAAACCGCCGGGCTGGTGGACGTCGCCGACGACATATACGACACCCGCCTTGCTCACGACAATTGTGTCGCCGGGCTCCACGGCCACGTTATTCTTCATCGACTTCGCCGCACCAGTCAAAAGCGGTAGCTGAAGGGGATGTTGCGGATCATTGCGGCGCGTAATCAACACGTACGCGCCAGCTTTGGGGGTAGTACCGCCCGCGGCGGATATGGCGTCGTACAGCTTCCTCTCACCCAGCAACGGATAAATGCCGGGCCTCTGCACCTCGCCCAGCACCGAGATCCCCTGCGTCGCGTACTCCTTCACGAAAACGGTAACGTGCGGGTCGTTGAACAGGCCCTTTTGACTGAGGTCGCGTTCAATTTGCGTTGCCGCCTGTTCGACTGAGACTCCGCCCACCGCTACAGCGCCGAGTAGGGGCAGAGTAATCTCGCCGCCTGAACTAACGCGCACTTCGGTCTTGAAATCAGGCATGCCGTACAGGTTGACCTCGAGCAGATCTCCGGCACCTATCAACAGGTTGGGAGAGGCGGCGGTATTGCTCGCTACAACAGGCGTGGCCTGAAGCGCAGACGGACGCGCTTGCGCGCGAAGTTCTTGTGGACCAACTCGGTCCTGAGCTAGGCAATGGGCTGTTAGCAGAGCCATGAACACTAGCGCACTGCGGGAAACAGATTTTGCATTCATGACAACCTCCATGGATCAGGATGGCCAGCGGAGGCCTCTTCATCAGAGAGTTTCAGTCCGCTCCCTTGGGTCAAGCCCATAAGCGCCTTTCGGCAACCGGTGGTCCTTCGTAGGTATTCAGGGCGCACACTCCCTGACAAGAAAAAAAGAGCTAATCAGCACCGCACGATTTTTGGCGAATCGATACCGCGTGTGGCATTGCGAGTGTCAACGACAAGCTGTGCATCGCGCACAATGGCTGGGTACTCGTAATCGGAGTGATCCGTGATGATTGCCACGCAATCGTAGTCGCCGATGTTTTCCAAAGGAACTCGTTCCATGTGCAGGTCGTAATGACGGCCTTTGAGCAGCACCGGAAAATACGGATCGTTGTAGCTGACTATCGCGCCCCGTTGCTTCAGCAGTTCGATTATGGTGAGCGCCGGAGATTCGCGTAAATCATCAACGTCCTTCTTGTAAGCCACTCCAAGGATTAGTACGCGCGAGCCGTTCAGGGGCTTGCGCACACTGTTCAGCGCCGTCGAAATCGCAGTCACAACGTGGTACGGCATCGAAGCATTAATCTCGCCAGCGAGCTCGATGAAGCGAGTTTGGAAGTCCCACTCCTTCGCCTTCCATGAGAGGTAGAACGGATCCACCGGTATGCAGTGCCCGCCCAGACCGGGGCCAGGATAGAACGGTTGAAAGCCAAAGGGCTTCGTCGAAGCGGCGTCGATGACCTCCCATACGTCAATTCCCATGCGGAGGCACAGGAGCTTCAGCTCATTAACCAGTGCTATGTTTACGCAGCGATAGATATTCTCAAGCAGCTTGGTCATTTCTGCTGCAGCCGGCGTGGAGACTGGTACGATGCGGTGGAATATGGATTGATATAACGCGGCAGCAAGTTCGGTCCCTCTCCTGCTCAGTCCGCCGACAACCTTGGGAATATCGCATCGGGCAGTGGTGTTATTCCCGGGATCTTCGCGTTCAGGAGAGAATGCAACATAAAAGCCGTTGTCCTTGCCTCCCTGGCTTTCGCGCTGTGCCCGCAACCCGTGTGCATTTTTCTCCAGAATAGGCACCAGGACTTCTTCTGTGGTTCCCGGATATGTGGTGCTTTCCAGCACGACGAGCTGGCCTGGCCGTAGATGCGGGGTAATCGCTTCTGCCGTATTCATAATGTAACTGAGATCAGGCTCGCGCTGCTCGTTCAGCGGAGTCGGCACGCATATGATTACCGCATCCATGCTGGCGATGTCAGAGTAGTCCGCCGTAGCTGAGAACCGCTTCGTGCGCGCGAGTTGAATTTCAGTGGACGGCACACGGTAGATGTAGGACTCACCTCTGGAAAGCTTCTCCACCTTCTGAGCGTCAACATCGAAACCGGTGACTGGGAAACCCGCGTCCGTGAAGAGTAGAGCGAGCGGCAAGCCGACATACCCGAGCCCGATGATCCCGACGTTGGCGGTACGGTTGGCAAACTTCAACTCCAGCAACTCCGCTTCGTCCGCGCGCAAAGAAATGGTCGTCTGAGTCCTTACACTCATGGGTTTTATCTCCTCAAATGATCAAGACAATCTTCGTTAAATGATCAAGACAATCTTCGTTGAGAACATGAATTCTCTTAATGCCCAGTTAGCGTGCCCGGCGGAATCTTGGTGGTAGACGGCACCACCCATGTTGAGTTCGCGTCAAATCTGCTTTTGGTTTTCGCTAGCGATTCCTGGTGCGCCTCCGCCAAGGTGTTTCGACTGATCTCGACCGTAACTGTTGTAGCCGTAAAAATACTGGAAGGCTGAGGAGTCCAGCTCTGCGCCATTCAGTACGAATCCGGCAAGGCGCGCGTTTACCTTGAGTAGTAAATCCTGAGCGCGCAAGAAATCTTTTTTTGCGATCTGACCAGCGCGAATGACCAGGATCACCGAATCGGCCTCGACCGACATGCGAACCGCGTCGGTCATCGCCAGTACGGGCGGGGTGTCGATGATGATGTGGTCGAATTGTTCCCGCCAGCGCTCTACCAGTTCCTTGAAACCGGACACCAGCAGTTCGGTGTCCTCCGCCAAGTTAATTGGCCCGGCCGGCAGCACGTACAGATTGGGCACATCGGGGCAGCCCACTACAAGCTCATCGAATGTGGCTGACTTCCTCATTAGCGCGCCCAAACCAGCATTAGTGCTCAATTGCATGGCGTGGTGGACGCTGGGACGCCGAAGGTCGGTATCGACGAGTAGCACACGTCTCCGGAGCCGCGCGAGCACAATTGCTAGGTTCGTACTGACGGTGGTCTTACCCTCCCCTGGAAGCGCGCTCGTCACCAAGATCACTGCCGGATGAGCCCGGTGTGAAAGCAAGATCGACGTCACTACGGCTTTGTAGGATTCCGCGGCTATTGACATTGGGCGAACAGCGCTCACCAACTCGGGCCTCACGTTGCCGTTGAGGTCATTGAGCTCGGAAGACGCGACATTCTGGCTCTTTGTTCCAAGCAGCGGCACGACACCGAACGAAGGTAGCGGCGACACAATGACTGCCTGTTCCAGAGTGACAATCTTCTCTTTCACCTTCGTCAAGCCGAACGCCAGTAAGACACCGCCGAAGAACCCGAACAGGAGAGAAACCGCAAAGTTCCGCAGGAGATTCGGCTCGGTGGGCATTCTCGGCGGTCTGGCTGGATCGACAATCCAGATGTTGCTCGGTTTCAAGTTGGATGAAATGCTCACTTCTTTCTGCTTTTGCAGCAGATCCTCATAGAGTTTCCGGTTTGTCTCGAAATCGTGCTTCAGGATGTCGCACTGGATCATGTTTGCGTTCAGTTTGTCCGCCGTTTGCTTCTGCGCTTCCAGGGCGGCCCGCAGCATGCGTTCGCGCTCAGCCGCGCTTCGGTAGTCATAGGTTATCTGCTCGCCGGTTCTCCTGACCTCAGCATCCACCGACTGCCGCACCTGGGCAATTTGCTTCGAAAGTTCGACTATTTTCGGGTGTGTGGGGCCCAGCTGAACTGACGCCTGCGCCATCTGGTTTTCCAGGTCAGCCTGTTGTGCGCGCAGCTTTGTGACAAGGTTGTCGGGCCCCAGTTTCGCAATCAGCTCTGGCTGCCCCGAGCGCGCCAATCGGTAGTTGACTTCTTTCTGGACCCTTTCGGCTTCTGCTGCAGTGAGTTCCCTGTTTAGGTCGTCCAGCTTTGCCGTTACGATGTTCTGCTTATCATCCAGGCTAAAGATTCCATTTTCTTTTTGGTAGTCGATCAGCTTTTGCTGCGATTCTTGAACCTTGCCCTGTAGTTCCTTGAGCTGGCTCGCAAGGAAGTCAGAAATCTGGGTGCTGGCTTGAAACTGGCTCTTATAGAATTTTTCGACATAAGCACTAGATAATTGGTTCACGACCTCCGCGGCCAGCCGAGGATCTGCGCTTCGGAACCGAATCTCGATAAGCCGCGTCCCCTTCACCCTCGAGATCTTGAGGCTCTTTCGAAACAATTCCACGAGTCGATCTTCGTTGCTGGATTGCCCCACATGACCGGCGAACTTCGGGTTTTTGTCGAGGTGGAGATCGTTAATGACCTGCACGGCTAACGCATCGGTTTCCAGGATGCCAATCTGCGTGTCAATGGCCGCGCGGTCTTCAGGATCTTCCACCAGTGACGTATCCACGGCCTTGAATCCCAGCACACCACTGTCGTTTTCGTGGTGAAACACGACCTGCCCAACAGCCTCGTACTGTGGCTTCATCAGGAGTGATGCGGCCAAAACTATCACGACAACCAGGAGCGTAAACGCGGCGATGGTCTGCTTGCGGTGTTGGATGATACGCCACAGACCTGCTACGAACATTTCCTCGGGGACTGCTCCCACCCACTGGCGAGGGCGGTTTGATAGATCCGACTTGGACCTTGATGCGCTTTGCGTGGGGCGCTGTACCGCTGCGGAATCGCGCGACCCCTGGTTCATCAGTTCAAAATGCTTGCTCATTGTTCTTCGCCTTGACGCTGGATGTCCGCGTCCGAGTTAACTAACCCGCTGTCGAGCGCTTCTCAACTTGGGCCCTCATCAGTTGCGCGGGCGGGGGCGCGCAAGGCCATTCGTAGCTCCGCCCTCCGGGTCACATGTACCCGGTTCTGGGCAAATCATTTAGCACCGTGTTCCGGGAAAAAGAATCGGGTAAACGAGGGGTATCCAATGCGTACAAACCCCCAAAAGTGTATCGGGGAAAGGCCTGATTCCTATGAGTTTCGCCACACCAGACAGAACTCTTCCCTCTTTAATCACTGAACCCATCTGCGTGTTCCCGGTTTCTCGCTTGCGATGAGTCGAGGTCATCTTGTACAGGTAGAACGTCTCCTCAAGCCTTGGTTTAGGGAAGAGAGCGCGATACTAGTGTTCACGGTAAAGCTGGCAGACTAGCGGTTGTGGGGTCAGCGGGAACAGTCACGCTGGAAGTTACGCTGGCGCGCCAGTCGCGCCGACCCGACGGAGCTATCCCGCTCAGGTTCATCGTGCCCACTGAAGATTGCCTGCCAGCAACAGCCGCCTGGTTCATCGTCAGCCAGTTGAGTTCTGAGGTGGTGGGGCCTAGTGCTCAAAGAGCCATACCGAGGGATTCGGATCATTCAACGGCAGTATCACAAACTTCGCTGATGAAATTACGTACGCGACGCCGCTCGCTCCGGAGGAAGAGATCATGGTGACGGCTCCTCTTCCACTGGTAGGTGCGGAGGATATCGAGTATGTAGCCTTGAAAGGCACTCCTGACATTGGCCCCGTCGCGCCATCGATATCTTCGGTGCCGGTGAGGTTGCCGGTAGGGCTGGCACCGTCCGCAGTGAACTCGCCAGAGAAGATGGTAACACCAGACGTCGCTGGGTTGGTTGCCAAGCCGGCATAGCCACCCGACATGGAACTATCCGCCAGCGCTCCCGCTGCCTGCGGTTCGCCAAACCCGAACAGCACACCGCCATCATTGCCAATGAGGAAGGCTTGGTTCTGGTTAACCAGATAGGCAATTACACCGTGTCCAGCCACGATCGACGTTCGGCCATTGCTGGCCACGCTGTACGTCCCGGTCAGGGTATTGCCGGAAGCGGCGTTCCCCCCGCAGTTTTCGTCAAAGATTAAGGTGAGAGCGCCATTGCTGTCGGCCCCGAGTGAGCCTACGATCACGTCGGGCGAAGGGTTCAATCCGTTGCAGTAGGACTGCCCGGTCAGATAAATTATCACACTTCCTTGCAGCGACGCGTTGGAGAAGCCGCCGGAAGGCGCTTGCTGCTGCAGCATAACGCCGCTTAGGAGAGGAGTCGAGCCCATGAGAGCGTCTGTCTCCATCGCAAACAGCTTCCCTGAGTTCACGATATAAAAGACGAAATTTAGGCTATAAAGCGCCGTTCCTTCAAAGGAGAATCCCAGAGTCATTGTGCCGCGCCCGTTGGTCGTGTCGGAAACCGTGTATGTTGAAGTTGCGAATGTCGCCGGACCAACAATACCGTGCGCGTTGATATCACCGGCTCCGTTGGTGAGATTGCCCGCCCCGTCCGATGTGAGGCGACCGACGAAGGCATCGCGATTGCTTGAGGCGTCGAAGCCAGCTAGCCCGAATGCATAATCACCAGTTATCTTCGCCGTGCTGAACGCAGTCGTATCGGCTTTCTCCATGCTTCCCGAGCCGATCGACCCTCCGGGAGCATCGAACTCTATGAATTGCGCGTTGCCCTCTGCCGTCATAGCAAACGCCAACTGATAGGCGACACCCGCAATGCTGAGAGTCATCATCCCCCTGTTGTCTGCGCCGATAGAATAGGTCCCGGTGAAAGGTTGCGCCGTGAACACCGCACCTTGGCCGATACCATTGGCGTCGAGTTCGCCGTTCGTCAAGTTTCCCGCTCCGTCGGCCGTGAACCTCCCAACGGCGGCGAAAACAACCGACCTGCCACTGGCAATTCCCACGACGCCCACCGAAAACCCGTTAAAGTTGAACGTATAGTTGCCATTCAACTCGGCGTTGTTCACTCCCGAGGTTTGAGCTCGGACCGTCGAAGGAAAAACCGCGGCAAAACAAACGAACAATAAGGTATTGAGCTTCTTCATTGTTGCTCCTCCGCTCGCGAAGAATGGTCCGATAGGGCCGCTGCGGTTACCAGCCGCTGGCCGTGATTGCTCCCCGCGAAAGCACACCCATATCCTGATCCTGCATTTAATTCATATTCTTGAATTGACCAAATCAAGGCGGCGTCCAACCGTGCGCCCAGCTTGAAGATGAAATTTTTCATTCTCCCTAAACCCTCGAGACTCATAGCGCCGCAGATGCTATAAATGCTCGGCGTCCTCCACAATCCGGCGAATACCTCAAATGCTTCCAGGAAAATCACGGCGGGCCGCCCTCGAAGATGCAACCGATATTGATCCTAACCGGGCTTCCGAATGACTGCTCTCCCTCAGTGCGCCACGCGGGTCGCGAGTTCTTCGAGTGCTCTCCGATGCGCTGAATCAGACCTACACCCCAGAGCCTGGAACCTCCACTTATAAAACGCGCTACTCGGTTTCATCTGCCCCGGGAGCCCAAGGAGCCCAAAAAGGAGGCAGATTCCGATGTACCATGTCAGAAGCTCTGGAGTTCAGGCGAGCTCGTATACCAATCCATTACCATCCATCGCCGCGTACGCAACCCGAGCCTTATCCTTATCCGGTCCTTCGATCGCCCAACAATTCCCCTGTCGCACCAGCTTCATCTGGCTCCGCGCCCTCCACCACTGATTGACCTCTCGTGCAAGGGCAATCCAGATCTTCCCTTCCGACCGCAGATCAGCCAAATAGCTCAGAAGTGATATGTAGGTGTTTCGCGCCCGCGATTCCACAATATAGTCCGGGTGAACGATGAAGCTGGCCAGGCCTCGATGTTTCATGATTTCTGCAATTTGAGATTTCCAAAGATCAATCGAATACTGATTCAGGATATAAAAAAGGGAATAATCCTGAGTCGTGGTGACGGGCAACTCCAAGATCTTTCCGATGAAATATGGCGTCACGGTACAGCAGCCGCCACGTTGTGGATCCAAATGCGCGGTATTAGGCACGGACATGTCATAGGAAAATTCAAGCGCTTCGTACCAAGTAAGATTGCGATAGAGCGCACCTGAGCGAAATCCCTGTGCTCCAAGCTCTCGTCCGTATTGATTGATACGGCGTACTCGTTCGAAGAACGTCGCCTCCCTGGCAAAGAGCTTCCCATCATGATTGAGATCGTGAACGTTGATTTCGAAGCCCCTCGAGCGGATGTCTTCGATCAACGATGAGCGGAGATCGTACCGTTCCTCCGGAATCAGCTGAAACGAGCTTTTTATGCCGAAGCTCTCATCGACATCCATCAATGTCGGACAGAAATCGCGTCCTTTAGCGGTTTCCACGTCGTGTGTAACAATCCCGCAGCTCGGAAACCCCTCGGGCCAAAACCAGATGAACGGCACTTTTCTACCACCGTGGGCTTGCACACAGAGACGGAGCATTGTCTCATGCACTTGCTCAACGGTTCGATCAATTGGCCAATGCGGAAACGGAATCGAACGCCAATCTCCAAGTCTAAGTTTCTGGAGGTGTCGGCGAACGCTTGCACCTAAAAGTGGCCTTGTCCAGTAGTACAGCTTGGTAGCAAGCCACCCAGAAAGGAACGAATGTTTTCCTGAGCCGTTGCAATAGCGCTCCAGGTGGAGGTTGTCGACGACCTCGTCGGGATCGAAAGATAGGCTTAGCCCCTCTCGTTTGAACATCGCGTCGTCCAAAGCGTCGTGAAGCTCTCCATCTGCACTGCTGTGTACCGTGCCCTTGGTGATAGATCCATAACAAATCGCTTCGTGGCCGAACAGAAAATAACCCAAAGACCGCGACAGTTCGCCCTCCAAAAAACAGCAGGCGAACTCTTCAGGACAGCGATAGTAATCAACGAATGTTCGATTCATCGGTTGCAAACGAGTGACTCATGGCGCTTCCCGTCAAGTCCTCGCCATCTCATCCCCATGTTTCACCAGAGGTGACAGGCCTGACGATTCCAATTCATAGGTTATGGCCGAACCTCTGGAGGGCACAGCGCGCTATCTTACGAAAAAATAGTTCTGGACCTCTGCGGCAGCGAAACCCAATGTTCAAATCGAGAATATTGATCTGCTGGGGAGAAAGTCGCCAACCGGAAGCACCGCAATTTTCTATGCCGTGATCCACAGACGCAGCTTTAGGAATGACGACCACCGACTCGTGACGCAAGCACCAGTTCAAACCTACCTGGGCTTCCGTCTTGCCCACTAGGGTGCCGACCTTTCCCAAGACGTTTCGCGGGTCCCGTCTCTTGATGTTCTGCAGCCCCGTGGCCAGCGGGCTGAACGCGATGATGCTGATCTGGTTTTGCTTACAGTATTGTAGGACACCTCTCTCGATGGTTCTCTCCACCAAGCTGTAACGAACTTGATTTGATACGATCCGATTCTTGGAGAGTGTTGCCTGGGCTTTCCGGAGTTCTGAGGCAGAAAAATTGCTTACGCCAATGAACCGAATCTTGCCTAGCTCCACGAGCCTCTCCATCGCGGCCATTGTCTCTTCAATTGGCACTGCGTAGTTGGGCCAATGGAGTTGGTACAGATCGATATAATCAGTCCGCAATCGTCGGAGGCTTTGGTCTGCGGCCAGCACCAGATCCTGGAACCTGAAGTGCCTGGGCGAGGTCTTAGTTGCAAGAAAAACGGATTGCCTCCTACCCTTTACGGCTTCCCCGACAATCTCCTCGGTACCATAAGACTCAGCTGTATCTATCAGGCGAGCCCCCAGCGCAATCGCTCGCCTGAGAGGCTCGGCACCTCCTTTGTAGTTCCATGTCCCGAGTCCAACCTCAGGTAAGCAAATATTTGTGTTCCCTAGGATTTTGCAGATCATCTCCTGCGTAGGTCCTTCATCACTAGGGAAACATTCAGGTGCGCCATCAATCCGCAAACTGCTTGGGTTCGCGTGTTTCAAAAGCCTCGCTTCACAGAAAGGTATGGCAGCAAGGCAAGTTCGGCGAGACCGGGAAGCGGGTCCTCGCGGCTGAAGACCGCCTCGACTTGGAAGCTCTTTAGCGACCGCAAGTAAGCACGCCAATCTAGACGACCGTTCAGAATCTGAACGATTCCCGTCGGTAGATCCGTGACCAAACGGATCCAAGTAACTCCTGCGCGGGCACGCCGAGCTTTCACCTGTTCTCCGACTTGATCTGCGAAGAGCATATAAGGGAAATCAACACCGGCTCCAGGGCCCAGAGTATGGTAGCCCCAAGTGCGTGCGTTCACGTCCAGCAACTTGTATTCTCCGTTGCGGGGATCCAGTTTATATTCCAGCTCAACCAGTCCGTAATAGTCGATCGCACGCAAAAAGCGCTCGGACAATTGTTCCAGCAGAGGAAGCTCGATCGTTTCAACGAACGTGCTGGCCCGGCCGAATTCTTCCGGGTGCTGGCGCCGCCGCCGGACGACCATGCTCCCCACCGCGCGGCCATCCTTGATAAAGGCGCAATAGGCGAACTGCTGCTGGCCATCCCCAGGGATCAAGTCCTGAATCATCACTTCACCTGGTCCAACCTGCGCCACTGCCCGCTGGAAGAGTTCCCGCAGTTCAGCCCGGTTGTTTGCTCGCCAACCCTTTGCCTTGGTTGCGTATATGAAGTGCTCCTTGATTGCTGGCTTGAGTGCGAGGGGAAAATCTGCCTGGATCTGCTCCAACTCGTCGAGGTCGCGCGGATACCAGGTTTGCGGGGCGGGAATTCCCAACTCCTTCGCTAGTCGGTAGGTATTCCGCTTGTCCCAGACCCACTGAATTCTGTTCCAGTCTCCCGTAGGAACGCGGAACCACTCTGTCAGCATTGGCCGGTAGCGTGCGAAGGCGGCTACTGTCTCATCTCGCGTCGGGTAGAGCACCCAGCCCCTTAGATTCAGTCGGTGACCGATGTTCAGCACGGTGTCAACGGTCAGGCGCTCATCGCGCAGGCTTGCCACGGCTACCGAATGCGTGGCATACCGCGAGAAGCGAGCGATGGAACGCTCATCGTCAATGATGCACGTGGGCACCTGTCGGCGTCCGAGGCTGCGAACGATTCCCAGCCCCTGGTAGTCACCGCCAACCACGACAGCGCCGATTGGCTTCTCCGAGCCTCCGGCCGTGGTCCGGCCTGCCGCGAAGAGATTTGTTTCTCCGACATTCATACCAGTTTATCTCTGCTTATCTAAAGCGCAGGCTTGCCGGAAATACAACGGGTCAACGCACGCGATGCGTAATGGGCGCCCGAAACAAATTGCATGAGTGGCCCGAAACTCCAAGCGGCTGGCGCGCCGAGAATGTGCATACCATCCACCGAGGTTTCCAGTCCCCGCCCCAGCCGAGGGTAGCCGTTATGTTGACTGATCGATTCCTTGAGTTTCGGGGACAGGAAGTCGTACTTGGAAATGTCGACGCGATATCCAGTCCCCAGAAGAACACGATCAACTATTCGTTCGGTTTCGTCGCTTAGCCGAATTTTCACTCGGTCACCTTTCACGCCGACGGAAACGACGGAAGTCCCAAGTCGGATAGGCACGTCTTTGAGGCGGTTTACCAGCCAGCCTGCGCCGGCGGGCCGTACCGAGCGCTTCCAGAGGTTATCCCGGAGTCCACGGGGCAAGTGGTTGAGCAAATCGGGCCTCGCCATCAGTTGGCTAAGCCCGGCCGGACCGACGTCGGTCGGAGCGTAGAGCATCTTGCGAATAAGTGTGCCGGAGCGATGATGCAGCGTCTTAGAAAGCCAACCTTGAAGCCAGTGAATCCTTTGCGAGCGGGTAACGACCTCGGCCACAGCGCCACTTTCGTGGAGCAATGCGGCAGATTCGAGTGCACTCTGCCCACCGCCGATGACGAGCATTTGCTTCCCAGCGAACTGCCGAAGGTCGCGGTGTTCTGACGTGTGCGACGCCAGAGCAGACGGGAGGTCGCGGAATTCCGGGGGACGCCAAGCGAACGAGCCGATTCCCGCGGCAATAACTACGCGGGCAGAATTAAGCACTTCACCATCTTCAAGGACGACTCGGAACCCTTTCCCATCGGTCTCCACGCGCGTAATCTTCCGCCGATCGAGGTCGGGTACCGCCTGACGCTGGTACCACAGCCCGTACTGGACGAATCGGTCGAGCGGCACAGGAAAAGACAAGTGATTGCCGCACGTCATCTGGTACGCTTCCAGCGTTAACGAACAGTTCGGGTCTGCGATTCGTGTCGCAGTCCAATTGGAGCGCAGAAACATGCCGACCGGCATGTTGCGCTCCCAGAAGGACATGGGCTCGCCAAAAGCCCGAACCTCTAGACCCTTGACCGTTCGCAAGTGCGCGGCCGCAGATAGTCCGTAAGGTCCTGCCCCGATGATCGTCACATCGCAGGTTGTCATTGCCACCTTATTCCCAAGATTTCTAACCAAGATGGCGGTACAACATTCGCCCACTCGCGGCAAGGAATAGGTCCGGCATGCGAGCGAAAATCGAGCCGCCAACTTTGAACTTCCACTGGCCGTGGCCGGATGCACTCTGGCTCGGCAGCCGCCAATGGTTCAGCTCCTTGCGTTGTGAGCCCAGCGGTCTTTGAAGGCAACCAGCCCGCGTTGTCGCCATCTGAGCGGCCAAAGTCAAACCGCTGGACTCCGTTCTCCTTCGCATCCTGAATTGCCTCCCAAAACAACAACGGCATGGCACCCAAATTGTGAGCACTTGCGTCGGAGCCGCCGTATTTATAAAACATGGCATCGCCGTGCCGCTGCGTAATGATGCCGGCGATGGGGCGGCCTGCTTTTGAAGCAACACGAATTTTGAGCCCTTCGCTTCAAAGCCTGAGTCAAAACAAGCCGAGGAAGTCTTGAGTTGAGGAATGGCAGAGCGACAAAAATGTGGCTGTTTTGCGGCGTCGTACGGGTCGTAGCCCGCCCAATCGTTGGCTTGACAATAGGCCAAAAGCTTCAGGATCTTAGCTTCCAACTGATTGTCTTTAGGCATCGATTGGGTTATCCGCGGGGACGTCGGTCCTCAGCGGCGCGTGCGCGATAAGAGATGGTCGAGAGCAAAACCTTTCGTAGTGCCTGCGAACCAGGACGTCGATGATGCGCGCACCGGCTCGCCCGTCCCAGTTCTTTGGCACGCCGCTTCCCCTCTTCCTGCCTAACTGTCGGCGGATGGCGTCCTTGATGGTGTCCGCTTTTGTTCCCGCAATCGTATTGGTTCCGCTCTCGACCGTAACTGGCCTTTCCGTGTTTTCTCTGACCGTGATGCAAGGCACCCCAAGAATTGTTGTTTCTTCCTGGATGCCGCCCGAGTCCGTCACGACGAGCGTTGCGTGCTTCATCAAACAGAGGAAGTCCAGATAGCCCAGCGGGTCGGTCAAGATTATTCCTCCGCGACAGTTCCCGGAAACTCGTAAATCCCCTTTGTGTTCCGGTGCACCCGCACCGGGATCGAATTCGATTCCGAATTCCCTGATTCGCCCCTGGGTTCGAGGGTGGACAGGAAAAACGACGGGGCAATCCGTTGCGAGTTCCTCCAAGCCTCCTAAGATGTTCAGAAGGACAGCTCGATTATCCACATTTGAAGGTCGATGCAACGTGAGGAGCGCATATCCGCTAACAGAGTTCGCTCCTCCGTTTTTTCCTGCTTGACCCACAAGCGCTAACCGTTCCAGGACGGTTGATTTCTCGGCTTTCTCTTTGAAGTTCAGGAGTGAGTCGATCATAGTGTTGCCGACGAAGTGGATCTTATCGGGCGACACGCCTTCATTACGGAGATTCTGAAACCCGCTCTCCTCCGTAACGAAGAGGAGGTCGGAAACATGATCTGTAAGAATGCGGTTAATCTCTTCGGGCATCGACCGGTCGAAAGAGCGTAACCCCGCTTCCACGTGGGCGATCACTGGTCTGGACCCATCTGAGTCGAAGTAGATCTTAGAGGTAACCAACGCGCAAGCGAGCGTCGAATTCACATCGCCAACTACCACAACGACATCGGGCTTCTCCCCCAACAAAACTTCCTCAAACTTCTTCATAATCTCAGCAGTCTGGACCGCATGCGACCCTGGACCTACGCCGAGGTGAACATCCGGCTTGGGAAGATTGAGATCTTTGAAGAAGGATCCGGACATGAGCTCGTCGTAATGTTGACCGGTGTGAACGAGCACATGTCGGATCGTTTCAACCGGTTGCCTCGGTCGTTTGGCGGAATGTACCAAAAGTGTTCCGTTGTGTTCGTTAATTGCCGCTATGATTGGCCCAGCCTTCATGAAATTGGGTCGCGCGCCAACGACAGTAAGAATCTTCATCAAATGACCTCGGACCGTCACATCCCGCGAACTCGCCTTCCCAGTGGAGTTCGCTAAGTGGTCACTTCCATACGGTTGGGGAGCGGACGTTGCGAGTCCGCGGCAAGGACAATCTGCTCTACAATGAAGCCTAAAGCAGCAGCGGGCCTGACCTGTGGCCTTTCCGGACGCTCTCTCCGCACGAGCAGGATCTTGTCGTACAAGTCTTCGCGCCCCTCGATCAAGACGAGCCGGCCTATCTTGCTCAGATACCGATCGACAGCGCCAATCTTGCCACGAAAGATGCTGTAAACAGGAACGCCGAGGGCTGCAGCCTCCCGATTCATCGTGCCACCGCCGCTGATTACCAAATCCGAGTGCCAAATCAGGCTTAGCCCATCCACAATTTTCTCTGGGATGCGCATCGTGCCGTTTGAGAAGAGTTCAGGCCAATGCTTCCTTAAATAAATCGCTTGCTTCTCATTGCGAGGGAGCGCCACAAGCTTCCCTTCGGCCTTCTTACTTACAAACTCGACTGCCGCCTCGAAGAGTTCGTCACTCTGTGGATCATGATAGTGTGCTTCAGTTGCCGGCGGGCGAATAGTCACTACCAAATCCTGCTCTCGGAGTCCGAGTTGGGACCTGATGCCGGGGTCTGGCACAAATCGGCTGACATAAACATCTTCCTTGATACCGGGATATTTCACGCTTCGATCCGAATGGAAATGAATGGCCGAGTCAGGAATTACCTGGGGACACATATGCCACGTAGGACGGATGAAAGCAAAACCCGTTGCAAACTCATAATCCACCAGGAATAGAGATGGAATCCCGCATACTGTAGACACAATCAATTGAGAACGAGAGCCGTGAGACACGGCCAAGGCCGGCTTCTCCTTTAGGATGGTGGGAATCAACTGCAGTGCGCGAAAACACAATCCCATCATCTTGCGGAACCTGCCCTTCCCGGAATGGTGTCCGATCAGCTTACAGTTCAGATGAAAAAGATCTGCCAGATCGCGCACCTGAAAACAGTCGCGCGCGGTGAGCACGATCGAATAACCGCGCTCCTGCAGTTCATCAATGATTGGTACAAAAAATGGCACGTGTGGGGAGTTATCCAAATCGATCCAGATCTTCCCCTTGTCGGTAAACTTTCGGTTCCCGCTTCGATTCATCATTGGCTTGCTACAAGGAAATACTGCTCTGGGTTCTCAGATACTGGCAACTGTCCGCCCGGAGAAATGTGAAACCTCTTCGGCCACCCGCTGCTGTTGATCGGGTCGGAGCTGCGGATACATGGGCAGAGAGAGAACTTCGGCGGCGACCTTTTCGGCAATCGGAAAGTCGCCTTGCTTATGGCCCAAGCCAAGATAAGCCTTTTGTAGATGTAGAGCCACTGGGTAGTGAATTCCGGTGCCTATACCAACTTCTGCGAGGTGCGTTCGGAGTGCCTCTCGCTGCTTTGAGCGAACTACGTAGAGGTGGTAGACCGCATTGCATGAAGAGGGCTCGTAAGGTGGCGTGATAATTTCCGCAACGGGAGAGAATAACTGATGATAGCAAGCGGCGACTTCGCGCCTCTTGCGATTCCACTCCTCCAGATGCCGCAGTTTAACCCGCAACAGCCCAGCCTGAATGGCATCTAATCGGCCGTTATACCCCTCGAGGTCGTGATAATACTTTTGCCCCTGGCCATGGTCGCGCAACATTCGGATTCTTTCTGAGATGGTTTCGTCATTGGTGGTCACTGCGCCCGCTTCTCCGCACGCTCCCAGATTCTTTCCTGGGTAAAAGCTGAAGGCAGCCGCTCGGCCCATG
>Ga0137362_10000139_pt1 | contig 32185 bp, 25 predicted proteins | sample MadtaG_2_FD_104801 | JGI IMG/M metagenome (GOLD analysis project Ga0137362, IMG submission 104801) | Vadose zone soil microbial communities from Angelo Coast Range Reserve, California, USA - Mad1_100_16 metaG | ecosystem: Environmental > Terrestrial > Soil > Vadose zone | place: USA: California... | reverse complement strand
GTCCAGGTCGACGATCTCATGGCGGAGGTGCGCGCCCGCGCGGAGAGCGGCGAGCGGGTGCTCATCACGACGCTGACGAAGCGCATGGCCGAGGACCTGACGGAGTACTACCAGCAGAACGGCCTTCGGGTGCGCTACCTGCACTCGGACATCGACACCCTGGACCGCGTGGCCGTGATCCGCGAGCTCAGAATGGGCAAGTACGACGCCCTCATCGGCATCAATCTCCTCCGCGAGGGACTCGATCTGCCCGAGGTCTCGCTCGTGGCCATACTCGATGCGGACAAGGAAGGCTATCTGCGCTCGGCGACCTCGCTGATCCAGACGGCGGGCAGGGCGGCCCGACACGTCAACGGCGAGGTGATCATGTACGCGGACACCGTGACGGGCTCGATGCGGGAGGCGATCGCCGAGACCGAGAGGCGCCGGGTGGTGCAGGAGGCGTACAATCGGGAGCACGGCATCACGCCGGAGTCCGTCAAGCGCGGAATGAAAGATCTCCTCGACAGCGTGCCCGAGCGGGACTACTACACGGTCGAGGTGCCCAAGGAGACCCTCCCGGCGTGGGAGAGCCCAGAGGCGCTCAAGCGTCATATCGCCGAACTGGAGGGAGCCATGAAGGAGGCGGCGCGGCGGCTGGATTTCGAGCGCGCCGCGGAGCTGCGTGACCGCATCAAGGCGCTCCGGAAGGTCGAGCTGGGCGTGCGCTGAGGGGCGCACCACCGCCATGCTGGTCAAGTGGACCCTGGTCTTCTTCGTGGCCCTGTCGCTGGGTTTCGTGGTGCTGTCGAAGGTCATCTCGTTCTTGAACCCCCCGCGACCGGGACGCCCGCGCGCACCCGTGCTGCGCCGGATCGACCGCATGCTGCGGTGGAGCGTATTCATTCCCGCGGCGGTCGGGCTCATCGTCCTCGTGGTGACGCTGTGGCTGGCCGCGTAGCGGCGGTCGATCTCGCGGCCAAGCTCGCCCAGCTGCCCGACCGGCCGGGCGTCTACCTGTACAAGGACGGCAAAGGGCAGATCGTCTACGTGGGCAAGGCGGCCTCGCTCCGGAGCCGCGTGCGCTCGTACTTTCAAGAGTCGCGGGTGTCCGATGCGAAGACGGACGCGCTCGTCGGGCAGATCCGCGACCTCGAGTTCATCGTCACCGGCAACGAGCTCGAAGCGCTCATCCTGGAGTCCAATCTCGTCAAGCGGCACCGCCCGCGCTACAACATCATTCTCCGGGACGATAAGCACTATCCCTTCCTGAAGCTGACCACCAACGAGGAGTACCCGCGCCTCGTCGTCGCGCGGCGGGTGCAGCGTGACGGCGCGGCCTACTTCGGGCCCTTCTATCCGGCGACGGCCATGAGGGAGACGCTGAGGCTGGTCCGCCAGCTCTTCCCGCTCCGGACCTGCCGGATCAAGATAGACGGCAAGAAGGCGCGCCCGTGCCTGCAGTACTACATCCACCGGTGCAACGCGCCGTGCACGGGACTCGAGACGCGCGAGGGCTACGACCGCACCGTGCGTGACGTGGAGCGCTTCCTCGAGGGGAAGAACGACGGCCTCGCCCAGGAGCTGACCGCGCAGATGGAGGCGGCGGCGACCGAGGAGAAGTTCGAGCAGGCGGCGCGGCTGCGCGACCGGGTCCAGGCGCTCAACACGGTCCGCGAGCGGCAGAAGATCATCTCGACCGAGGACAGTGACCAGGACATCATCGGCGTGGTCCGCCAGGGCCACGACGCCTGCGTGCAGCTCTTCTTCGTGCGGCGCGGCCGGCTGCTCGGCCGGGAGTCGTTCTTCTTCGACCGCCTCGGCGGGGCGAGCGACGGTGAGGTGCTCTCCGCCTTCCTGAGGCAGTTCTACGCCCGCGAGGTGGTGCCCCCGCCGGAGATCCTCGTCTCCGAAGAGGTGCCGGAGGCGAGCCTGACCGCGGAGTGGCTGGCCGGCCGCCGCGCGGGCGGAGTGGAGATCCTGGCGCCCCAGCGGGGGAAGAAGCGCGAGCTCGTGGCCATGGCGGAGGAGAATGCCGCGCTGGCCCTGCAGAGCCATCTCCTCTCGCGCGGCAATCGCACCCAGGCGGTGCTCGATGAGCTCCAGCGCGCGCTCGGCCTGCCCGAGCCGCCCCACCGCATCGAGGCCTTCGACATCTCGACGTTTCAGGGCGGCGAGACCGTCGCCTCCATGGTGGTCTGGCAGGACGGCGAGATGAAGAAGGACGACTACAAGCGCTACCGCATCCGGACCGTCGTCGGCACCGATGACTTCGCCGCCATGCACGAGGTGGTGAGCCGGCGCTACGGGCGCGTCCTCGAGCAGGACGGCGCGCTCCCCGATCTGATCCTGCTCGACGGCGGCCGCGGCCAGCTGGGCGCGGGCTTGAAAGCGCTGGAGGCTCTGGGCCTCGATTACGTGCCGATGGTCTCGCTCGCCAAGCGGGCCGAGGAAGTCTACACGCCGGACCGACTGGAGCCGCTCGTCCTGGATCTGACATCGCCCGCGCTCCAGGCGCTCCAGAAGGTGCGGGACGAGGCCCACCGGTTTGCCATCACGTACCACAAGAAACTCCGCACGCGGCGGACCATCAGCTCGGTGCTGGACCAGATTCCGGGCGTCGGTCCCACGCTCCGGACGAGCTTGCTCAAGACGCTGGGCTCGGCCCGGGCGGTGCGCGCGGCCTCGGTCGGCCAGCTGGCCGCCGTGCCCAAGGTCTCCCCGAGGCTCGCTCAGCGCATCCACGACTTTTTCCACCCGGTCGCGCCAGCGGAGGAACCGTCCCCAGCCGATCCGGGTTAGACTGTACGACGGCGTACGCGAGCTGAACGTCATTGTTCGAAAGGGGGTGAATTCATGAAGAAGATCATGATGGCTCTGGTCCTGGTGCTGGCGACGGCCGGTGCGGCGTTCGCGAATCAGTGCCCGCTGCTGGTCAAGCAGATCGAGGATGCGACCGCCGGGAAGACCGACGACGCGTCCAAGAAGGCGGCGGCCATGGCCGCCGAGGCCAAGGCGCTCCACGCGGCCGGCAAGCATGCCGAGTCGGTAGCGAAGGCCAAGGAAGGCGCGGCGGCGATCAACCTTGATCTGAAGATGAAGCAGTAGGTTCTCGACCCCCCGGGGGTTCCACGCGCGCCCCCGGGGGTCCTTTCTTGCGTCCTCTCTCCTAAGTGTGGGAAAATCAGCGGGAATATGGCGAGCGACGACCGCGCAGAGCGCTATCCTTTCCGGGAGATCGAGCCGAAGTGGCAGCGGATCTGGGAAGACAGCGGCCAGTTCCGCGTCACTGAGGATCCCTCGAGGCCGAAGTACTATTGCCTCGAGATGTTTCCGTACCCGTCCGGTCGCATCCACATGGGTCACGTCCGCGTGTACACGATCGGCGACCTGCTGGCCCGCTTCAAGTGGATGCGCGGTTACAACGTGCTCCATCCCATGGGATGGGACGCCTTCGGGCTGCCGGCGGAGAACGCGGCCATCGACAACGGGGTGCACCCCGCGGTGTGGACGTACGAGAACATCGCCAACATGAAGACACAGCTCCGGCGCCTCGGCATGTCCTACGACTGGGACCGCGAGCTCGCCACGTGTGACCCGTCCTACTACCGCTGGGAGCAGCTCGTCTTCATCCGGATGTTCGAGCGGGGCCTGGCCTACAAGCAGCGCTCCAAGGTCAACTGGTGTCCCTCGTGCCAGACCGTCCTCGCCAACGAGCAGGTCGAAAACGGCCTCTGCTGGCGCTGCGACTCCGTCGTGGAGATCAAGGAAATCGAGGGATGGTTCTTCAAGATCACCGACTACGCGGAGGAGCTCCTGGCCTGGAGCGACCGGCTGCCCGGCTGGCCCGAGCGCGTGATGACCATGCAGAAGAACTGGATCGGAAAGAGCGAGGGCGCCGAGTTCGACCTGCCGGTCGCCGGGCGCCCTGGTCTGTCGGTGACGATCTTCACCACGCGGCCCGACACCTCCTTCGGCATGACGTACGCGGTCCTGGCCCCGGAGCATCCGCTGGTGGACGAGCTGGTGACGGACGAGCAGGAGCGCGCCCGGGTGGCGGCGTTCCGCCAGGAGGTGGCGCGCGAATCCGAGATCGAGCGCCTGGCCGCCGACCGCCCGAAGCGCGGTATCAGGCTCGCCGCGCGCGCCATCAATCCCTTCACGGGGAAGGAGATCCCGCTCTTCCTTGCCGACTACGTCCTCATGGGCTACGGCACGGGCGCCATCATGGCCGTCCCGGGCGAGGACCAGCGCGACTGGGACTTCGCCAAGCAGCACGGCCTGGACATCATCGCCACCGTCAAGAGGCCCGAGGGGTGGCAGGAGACGCAGGCGTATCTGGGCGACGGGGTCAAGATCAATTCCGGTTTCCTCGACGGGCTCACGGTGGAGGAGGCCAAGCGCAAGGCCATTGACTGGCTCGTCTCCAAGGGCATCGGCCGGTCGAAGATCAACTACCGCCTGCGCGATTGGGGGATCAGCCGGCAGCGCTACTGGGGCGCGCCCATTCCCATCCTCTACTGCGAGACCTGCGGCATGGTGCCGGAGCGCGAGGATCGGCTTCCGGTGGTGCTGCCGCAGGACGTGCAGATCAGCGGCAAGGGCGGCTCGCCGCTCGCCGAAGTTGCCTCGTTCGTGAACGCGACCTGTCCCAAGTGCGGCGGTCGCGCCCGGCGGGACACCGACACCATGGACACCTTCGTCGACTCCTCCTGGTATTTCCTCCGGTACTGCTCGCCGCGCTACGACCAAGGCATGTTCGAGCGGGCGGCGGCCGAGTACTGGATGCCGGTCGACCTGTACATCGGCGGCATCGAGCACGCGGTGCTGCATCTCCTCTACGCGCGCTTCTACACGAAGGTGCTTCGAGATCTCGGCATGATCAAGATGGACGAGCCGTTCGCGGCCCTGCTCTCCCAGGGCATGGTGATCAAGGATGGCGCCAAGATGTCGAAGTCCAAGGGGAACGTCGTGGACCCGGACGAGATGATCCGCCGATTCGGGGCGGACGCGACGCGACTCTTCACCCTGTTCGCCTCGCCGCCCGAGCGGGACCTGGAGTGGACGGAGAGCGGTGTCGAGGGCGCCTCCCGTTTCCTGAACCGGCTCTGGCGCTTCATCCACGCCCACGCCGAGGAGATCAAGGGGGCGGCGCGGCTGCCGGCAACGCTCTCCGACGCGGGCCGGGCCTTCCGGCGCGCGATCCACGAGACCGTGGAACGCGTCACGGTCGACGTCGAGAAGGACTTCCACTTCAACACGGCGATCAGCGCCGTCATGGAGCTGGTCAATGCGCTCCACGATTTCGATCGCGATTCGCTCGATCGCGTGGCCGGGACCGAGCGCGCCGCGCTGCTGAGAGAAGCGACGGATACGACGCTCCTGCTCTTGGGTCCGGTGTGCCCGCACATGGCCGAGGAGCTGTGGCAGATGCTCGGCCACGGGGGCAGCCTCTTCCGGCAGGCATGGCCTGCGGCCGACCCGGCCGCCCTCGTGCGCGAGCAGGTGACGGTGGTGGTCCAGGTGGACGGCAAGGTCCGCAGCCGGTTGACCGTCGACGTCGCGGCGCCGGAGCAGGCCGTGCGCGAGCAGGCCCTCGCCGAGGACAAGGTCCGCCCCTGGATTGCCGGCCGGGAGGTCTCAAAGGTCGTGGTCGTGCCCGGGCGCCTCGTCAATATCGTGACGCGCTCATGACCCGCATGGCCCGTCTCTTCCTGTCCGCCGTGCTCGTCCTCGCCGCCGCCGTCGGGGGCTGTGGCTACTCGCTCCAGGGCAACCTGCCTGACCACCTCAAGACGGTATCGGTGCCCGTGTTCAAGAACGGGACCACGGAGGCCGGAGCGGAGAGCACGATCACCGCGGCCGTCATCAACGCCTTCACGAGCAACGGCAGACTCAGGGTGGTCTCGCTCGATCAGGCCGACTCGGTCCTCGACGGAGAGGTGACGGGCTACCAGGTCCAGTCGCTGACGTATGACAGCAAGCTCAACCTCCGCTCGTATCGCTTGACGGTGACGATGAACGTCCGTTTCCGCGATGTGCGCCGCACGGAGCTGCTCTGGCAGGAGAACGGGCTTGTCGAGAACGTCTCCTTCGATGTCGCCGGCCAGGTCTCGGACACCATCAGTCGCGAGGAGGGAGCCGTCAAGCAGGCGGCGCTCGAGATCGGCCGGAAGATCGTCAATCGCGCGGTCGACCGCTTCTAGTGCAGTACGCGGCCTGGCTCCAGGGCCTCACGCGGGGGCAGGTGGCGCCGGTCGTGCTGCTCCACGGACCGGAGCCTTTTCTCATCGAGGAAGCCTTGGCCGGACTCACGCGCGTGGTCTGTTCCGATCCGGGCCTGCTCGCGATGTCGCGCGAGGTGCTCGAGGCGCGCGAGGCGGGCGCGGAGGGTATCGTGCGGGCGGCGGAGACGCTGCCGTGGGGAACGCCACGGCGGCTGGTTGTCGCTCGCGGGGTCGAGGCGCTCGGCGCGAAGCAGGCCGAGCCACTCGTCGAGTACCTCCGCGCCCCGAACCCGGCCACGGTGCTCGCCCTCGCGGTCTCTCAGCCTCTCGCGTCGTCTCACTGGCTTCGGAGCGCGGTGCCCGCCGCCGCCGCTGTCGAGATTCCCGAGCTGGCCGGTCGGGCTCTCGCGGGCTGGCTCCGCTCCCGCGCGTCAGCCGAGGGCCTGGAGCTCGCGGACGACGCGGCGCAGCTCCTGATCGCCATGGTCGGGGACGATCCCGCCGCCCTCGTGGGGGAGATGGGCAAGGCCGCGCTCGCGGGCGGGCCCGAGAACCGGCGCGTCGGAACGGCCGAGGTCCGCGCGGTGGTGGGCGAGCATCGCTCCCACGAGGTCTTCGAGCTGACGCGGGCCGTCGAGCGGCGGGACGGCGCCGCCGCGCTGCTCCTGCTCGAACGCCTGCTCGCGGCCGGAGAGGAACCGCTCCGCATCCTTGCCATCCTCTCTGGTCAGTCGCGTCACGCGGCGCCGCGGGCGGTGGGGGAGAGACTCGAGCGCTGCTGGCAGGTCGAGCGCCGCCTGAAGCTGGGTGGCGCGCCGCGTCCGGAGCTCGCGGTTCTCGTCGCTCTCCTGTGCGGGGCGTGAGCTCGCGCGCCGTCGCATGGGCGCTGGTCGCGGGGATCCTGCTCTCGCCGTCCGCGGCCCCGGCTTTCACGGCGGGGGCTTCGTCGGTCGAGGTGTCACTGCCGGCGGGAGCGCCCCTGGCCGGCTACGGGAGCTTCCCGCGACGAGCGTGGATTCCGGATCTCCTCGGCTGGTTCCCGAATGCGTTCTGGTTCAACCCGTCCAGCGGTGTCCACGATCCGCTCCGCGTGCGAGCGCTCGCCATCGAGTCGGGCGGCCTCAGGGTCTTCTGGCTGTCCGTCGACCTGATCGCGGTTGACCCGACCATGGTCGCTGACCTGCGGGCGCGTCTCGCGGGCGCCGGTGGTGCGCCGCCGACGCTCATCGTCTCGGCGTCACATACGCACTCGGGTCCCGGCGCCTACGCGGATTCCGCGTTCTGGGGCTTCGTTGCCGTCGATAGGGAGTCGCCGGCGGTGCGGAAGGTCATTGTTGACGGCATGGAAAGAGCGGCGCGGGAAGCGGAGCGGCGCCGGGCTCCGGCGAGGCTGGCGTGGGGAAAGACCACCGTCACGGGCGTGGCCACCAGCCGGCTCGATCAGCCGCTCGATCCGGAACTGGGTGTCCTCAAGGTGATGGCCGGCGACGGACGCCCCATCGCGCTCGTCTGGAACTACGCGGTCCATGGCACGGCGCTCGGCCGCGCCAACTCGCTCCTCTCGGGCGATCTCATGGCTGAGGCCTCGGCGCGCCTCGAGAGGGACACGGGGGCGCCGGTGCTCTTCGTCAACGGCGCGGCGGGCGACGTCAGCCCGATCAAGCGGGGCTGGGCGGGCGTGGAGAGTGCCGGCGCCGCGCTGGCCTCGGCCGCGCTCGCCGCGTGGCGGACAGCGCCGCCCGGGCGCGATCTGACACTGAACGTTGCCCAGAGCCAGGTGTCGCTGCCCGCTCCCACCCTGTCGGTGCGCAACTGTACCGGGCGCTGGGTGCCGCGTGCCCTGCGCATCGGGCTCGGAAGGGTTCTGCCGTCCGCCGCCGGATTCACGGCGGTCCGAATCGGCGGCACCGCGTGGGTCACCGTCCCCGGTGAGCTCCAGACGCGTCTCGGCCTCGACATCAAGACTGCGGGGAGGCGGGGCTTCGACGAGACATTCGTCGCGGGCTACAGCAATGACTACCTCGGGTATTTCCTGACCCCGCAGGACTACGGGCGGCCGAGCTACGTCGCCTGCGGCAGCCTGTACGGGGAGACGGGTGGGGAAATCGTGCGAGACGCCGCCGTGGAGCTTCTGGGCCGGCTTGCCGCGCCGAGGACTGGAGGCTGATGGACGGCTCAGCGCGCGATCGAGCGGGCGAGAGCCGACTTCTTGCGGGCGGCGGTATTGCGATGGATGATCCCGCGGCTGACGGCCCGGTCGAGGAGGCGGATGGCTTCGTGCACGGTCTCCTTCGCCTGGGGGGTCTTCCCGGTCACCGCCCCGCGCGCCGTCTTCACGAGCGAGCGGATGGAGCTGCGCACCGCGCGGTTGCGCAGGCGTCGCTTCAGGTTCTGCTTGATCCGCTTCCTGGCGGAGCGGGTATTGGCCACGGTGACCTTCCTCCTGTAGCGCAGACGTGGATGAAACGCGTGACGGGGCCCTGAATGCTTCGCGCTCGAAACGACAGTAGACGGTACCGTCCATGTGCGCGACTGTCAAGGGCAATGTCGCTGTGAGCGAGGAGCAGCCCGCGGCGCAGCACCGGGTCTTGCGGGCCGTCGGCGTCATCGCGGCCGCCACGCTTGCGAGCCGGGTGCTCGGGTTCGTGCGCGACATGGTGGTGGCGCGGGCCTTCGGCGCGGGCCCCGTGACCGACGCCTTCTTCGTGGCCTTCCGCATCCCCAACCTGCTGCGCCGGCTCCTGGCCGAGGGCGCTCTGTCCACCGCCGTCATTCCCGTTTTCACGGAATACCTCGAGCGACACGGCCGCGCCGAGTTCGGCCGCATGGTGCGCGCGGTCACGGGCGTCGCCACGGTGGTGCTGTGCGCCGTGTCCGGCCTGGGCATGCTGCTGGCGCCGTGGATCGTGCGCGTGATGGCGCCGGGCTGGAACGCCGATCCCGGGCTGATCGGACTCGCAGGGCGGCTGACGAGCCTGATGTTTCCGTACCTCCTGCTCGTGGGACTGGCCGCGTTGGCCATGGGCGCGCTCAATGCCCAGCACCGCTTCTTCACCGCGGCGATCGGTCCGGCCGTGCTCAACGTCGCGATGATCGTCTCGGTGCTCGTTCTCGCGGGCAGGCTGTCGCCCCCCGTGTTCTCGCTCGCGGTGGGTGTCCTCGTCGGCGGCGCGGGCCAGCTGCTCGTGCAGCTGCCGGAGCTGGGCAGGCTCGGAGTCTCGCTCCGCCCCTCGGCGGAGTGGTCGCACCCTGCCGTCAGGATGATCGCCGGCCGGCTGTGGCCCGCGGTCTTCGCGCTGGCCGCCGTCCAGGTGACGGTGCTGGTGAACACGCTCTTGGCCTCGCTCTTGCCCCAGGGCACCGTGTCTTATCTCTACTACGCCGACCGCGTGATGGAGTTCCCGCTCGGCGTGTTTGGCATCGCCCTCGCGACGGCGGTCCTCCCCAGCATGGCCGCCCACGTCGCGCGGGGAGAGCGCCGCGCGCTCACCGATATGCTGGGATTCTCGCTCCGGCTCTCGGTGTTCGTCTCCGTGCCCGCGGCCGTCGGCCTGGTCGCGCTCGGCCACCCGATCGTCCGGCTGCTCTTCGAGCGCGGAGAGTTCAGCGCCGCCGACGCCGTGGCGACGACGCAGGCGCTGGCGGGCTACGCGGTCGGCCTGCCCGCGTTCTCCGCCACTCGGATCGCCGCGCAGACCTTCTATGCGCTGGGGGACACGCGGACGCCCGTCCGGGTCGGGCTGGCCTCCGTCGCCGCCAACTGCGTCCTGGCGCTCGCGCTCATGTGGCCCCTCCAGCACGCGGGACTCGCTCTGGCGTCGTCGCTGTCGGCCTACGTCAACGTGATCCTGCTCTACTGGCTTCTGCGGCAGCGGCTCGGGCGCATCGGTGGCCGGGCCATGGCGGGCTCGCTGCTGCGCACGGGCGGCGCCTCGGCGGTGCTTCTCCTCTGGTGCGCCTGGGCCGGAGCGCGGCTGGGCGGCGGATTCGCCGGTGCCGCGTGGACGATGGGCGCACTCGGCGTGGGGACGCTCGTCTATCTCGCCGCCGCGGCCGTATTCCGGGCGCCGGAGCTCGGCGCGCTCGTCGGTTTGCTGCGCCGGCGCGGGCAATCCTTGCCGGGGGCGGGGAGCGGGTGATACACTTCGTCATGCTTTTGCGGTTGGTCGGGCGCGCCCCGGTCACGGCCTCGGCAGGACGGAAAGGCCGGTACCGGGGCGTCGCTGTGTTCGGGCCCCGGAGAGACTGATGGACACCGTTCGCGAGTTTTTCGCCGCCCTGCAGACCGAGCGGGGCGCCTCCCCTCACACGCTCGCCGCGTACCGCCGGGACCTCGCCGGGTTCACGGCCTATCTCAAGCGCCAGGGACGCTCCGTTGCGACCGCCCGCGTGGGAGACCTGACGGGCTACCTCGCCGACCTGAGGCGCCGCGGGCTCGGGGCCCGGAGCGCGGCCCGGCATCTCTCCGCGGTGCGCGGCTTCTACCGCTTTCTCGTGGCTTCGGGCCAGATACGCCGAGATCCGACCGAGCATCTCGAGGCGCCGCGGCCGCCGCGCAGGCTGCCCCGCACGCTCTCGATCGAGGATGCGGCCGCCCTCGTCGAGTCGCCGGACCTCTCCGCTCCCGAGGGCCTGCGGGACCGTGCCATGCTCGAGCTGCTCTACGCATCCGGATTGCGGGCCTCCGAGTGCCTGACCCTCAGGCTCGAGGACCTCAATGTCACGGCGGGCTACGTGACGGCGACGGGCAAGGGCAGCCGACAGCGCCTCGTCCCCGTCGGCGCCCAGGCGCTCCGGTGGGTGCAGCGCTACGCTTCAACGTCCCGCCCTGCCTTCGTCAGGCGTGGCGATCCCGGCACGCTTTTTCTCAACCGGTACGGCAGGCCGCTGTCGAGGCAATCCCTCTGGTCGGTCATCAAGCGCGCGGCGAGACGGACGGGGCTGCGCAGCGCCGTCTCTCCCCACACCCTGCGCCATTCCTTCGCGAGCCATCTCCTGGAGCGCGGCGCCGACCTGCGGTCGGTGCAGGCGATGCTGGGCCACGCCGACATCGCAACGACACAGATCTACACCCACCTCCCGTCCTCCGCGGTGCGCGCGATGTACCGCAGGTTCCACCCCCGCGCCGTCCTGAGAGCCAGCTGACCATGGCAAAGAAGGGACACGGGTACCCACAGGTCGAACCGCGCGCGGCCGATCTCATGGATCGCCGAGTCGTGAAGGTGGCGGCCTCCACCAGCGTGGGGCGAGCGCTCGAAGCGGCGCGCGCGGCGGGTGCCCACCTCGTCACGGACCGGCGCGCGGCCGCGCGGCGGGGTGACCTCGAGCGCGCCGCCGAGTGGGGGCTCGGGCGGTGGCGCTGGCTCGATGCCGCCCGACTGGGCTTGCCGTCGGTTCCGGCCGGAACCGGCGAGATCGCCGTGAGGCGGCTCCAGCACGGCGGCGCGGAGCTGGTGCTCGTGCGCGAGGGCCGGCGGGTCGTGGGCTTTGTCGGATGGTCACCTCCTCCACCTGCTTCTCTCGCGGTGAGGCTCGAGCGCGTTCATGGCGCCAAGGAGGAGGCGAGGCTCTGGCTGCTGCGCACCGCGGGCAAGCTCGCGGAAGCTCAGGGACAGGCGGTCCACGCGGTCGGAGGCTTCGTCCGGGATCTCCTCCTCGGCCGTGTCCTCGCGCAGGACGCTACGCGCGTGCCCGACCTCGACCTCGTCGTGGAGGGCGACGGCGTCGCTTTTGGGCGGAGACTCGCGGACGAGACGGGCGGTCACCTGGTGGTCCACGCCGCCTTCGGCACGGCGTCGCTCGAGGGCGGCATGACGCCCGATGGCACGCGGATCGGGCGCGTGGACATCGCGACGGCCCGTCGCGAGCGCTATGGCATGCCGGGCGCCTTGCCGGACGTGAGCCCGGCCGGGATCGATGAGGACCTCGCACGGCGCGATTTCTCGGTCAATGCCATGTCGGTCGCTCTGGGGCCGTCCGCGTGGGGTCGTCTGCTGGACCCCTTCGGCGGCCAGCGCGACCTGGCCGCGCGCCGACTGCGGGTCCTGCACCCGCTGTCCTTCGTCGAGGATCCGACGCGAATCTTCCGGGGCGCGCGGTATGCGGCTCGGCTCGGGCTCAAGCCGGATGCAGGCTTCATGCGGGCCCTCGCTCTGGCGTGGAAGGTGGGCGAGTATCCGGCGCTCTCCGGTCAGCGGCTCCACGCAGAGCTCGACCTGGTGATGGACGAGCCCGACCCGTGGAAAGCCCTGGGCCTCCTGCTCGACTACGGGGCTTTCAGGTTGTGGGATCCCGGCTATCGCGCGAAGAGCGGGAGCCGCGGACGTCTGGGTGCCGCCCGAACCTTTGCCCGATGGGCCCGCGGCGCGGGCGTCGCCGTCGAGGGGGGCGGCCTCGCCCTCGTGGCGCTCCTCTTCGACCAGGCGCACCCCACTGCGGAACGGTGCCTGCGAAGGCTCGCCGTGGCCGGTGTCCACGCGGCGCAGCTGGACACGGCCGGCGCGCGCTCCCTGGCGCGGCGAGTGGGGGCGAAGGCCCTTCGGCGGCCCAGCCAGGTCGCCGAGACGCTCCGGCCCGCGCGCGAGGTGACGTTGCAGGGCGCGTGGCTCTGCGGCGGTCGCAGGGCGCGCGGGAGGATCGAATGGTTCCTGGGACAGGGGCGCGGGGCGCGGCCGCTGTCTTCGGGCGACGACGTGGTGGCGGCAGGCGTGCCGCGGGGGCCGCGGGTGGCGCAGGTCCTCGGCGCGCTGCGCGACCTCAGGCTCGACGGGCGCGTGCGGACGAAGGACGATGAGCGCGCGGCCGTCGCCGAGTGGATTCTGGCGCTGACGAGGAAAGGAGAGTCCCGGTGACCCCGAAATTCATCTTCGTGACCGGCGGCGTCGTGTCGTCCCTGGGCAAAGGGCTGGCGGCCGCCTCCATCGGCTCGCTGCTCGAGGCCCGGGGTCTTCGTGTCACGCTGCTCAAGATGGATCCCTACATCAACGTGGACGCGGGCACCATGAGCCCCTACCAGCACGGCGAGGTCTACGTCACGGACGACGGCGGCGAGACCGACCTCGATCTCGGGCACTACGAGCGCTTCACGTCGGCCCAGACGACACGCGACAACAACATCACCACCGGCAAGGTGTACGGCAGCGTCATCGAGAAGGAGCGGCGCGGGGACTACCTCGGCCGCACGGTGCAGGTCATCCCGCACATCACGGATCAGATCAAGGCCTCGATACGCAAGGTCGCCTCGGGCGTGGACGTGGTCATCGTGGAGATCGGCGGCACCGTGGGCGACATCGAAGGCCTGCCGTTCCTCGAGGCCGTGCGGCAATTCAAGAAAGACGTCGGGAAAGACAACGTCATCTACGTGCACCTGACGCTCGTGCCCTTCATCCAGGCCGCCGGCGAGCTCAAGACCAAGGCGACGCAGCACTCGGTCAAGGAGCTGCGCGCGATCGGTATCCAGCCCGACGTGCTGCTGTGCCGGACCGACAAGGAGCACCTGCTCACGCCCGGCATCAAGTCGAAGATCGCGCTCTTCTGCGACGTCGAGGAGGAGGCGGTGGTCGCGGCGCGCGACGTGGACACGATCTACGAGGTGCCGCTGGCTTTTCACGAGCAGGGGCTCGACGAGAGCATCTGCAGGCTTCTCGGCCTGCCGCAGCGGCCCGCCGACCTCTCGCGCTGGGAGGAGATCGTCCGCCGGGTCAAGGCGCCTCGGGGCCGGGTGCGGATCGGCATCGTCGGCAAATACATCGAGGTCAAGGACTCGTACAAGAGCCTGTACGAGGCGCTGGCCCACGGCGGAATCGCCCACGAGGTGGCGGTGGACGTGGCCTGGGTCGACGCGGAGCGCCTCGAGCGCGAGGGGCTGGCCGGCCACGTCGAGGGGCTCGACGGCATCCTGGTGCCGGGCGGATTCGGCGACCGGGGCATCGAGGGGAAGATCCAGGCGATCCGTCACGCCCGCGAGCACAGGGTGCCGTACTTCGGGATCTGCCTCGGCATGCAGTGCGCCGTGATCGAGTACGCGCGGCATGTGTGCGCGCTCGAGGGCGCCAACTCGACGGAGTTCGACGCCAAGGCGGCGCACAACGTCATCGAGCTCCTGCCCGAGCAGCGCAACATCACGGACAAGGGCGGCACGATGAGGCTCGGCCTCTATCCGGTGGTCCTGGCCGAAGGCACCGCGGCCTCGAGGGCCTACGGGCAGGGGGCGATCCAGGAGCGTCACCGCCACCGCTACGAAGTCAACAACGACTACCTCAAGGCGCTCGAGGCGGGCGGGCTCCGGATTTCCGGGATCTGGGCGGAGAAACAGCTGGTCGAGATCATCGAGCTGCCCGGACATCCGTGGTTCGTTGCGGGGCAGTTCCACCCGGAGTTCCGCTCCAAGCCGTGGGCACCGCACCCCCTCTTCGCGGCCTTCATCCGCGCCGCCATGGACCACCAGGCCACGGCATGACGGCCGAGCCGCGTACCCGGCCGGTGCAGGTGGCCGGGGGCGTCGTCATCGGCGGGAGCGCCCCGCTCGCGCTCATCGGCGGCCCCTGCGCCATCGAGGACGAGCGCCATGCCCTGATGATGGCCGAGCGCCTCGGGCGCATCGCCGCTGATGCCCACGTGCCCTTCATCTACAAGTCCTCCTACGACAAAGCCAACCGCTCGTCGGTCCACTCCTACCGAGGCCCGGGGCTCAAGGAGGGCCTCCGGATACTCGGGCGCGTCAGGGAGGCGACTGGCCTGCCCGTGCTCTCGGACGTCCATGACGTCTCCGAGGTCGGGCCGGCCGCCGAGGTACTCGACGTCCTCCAGGTGCCGGCCTTCCTCTGCCGGCAAACGGACCTGCTCCTCGCGTGCGGCAGCACGCGCAAGCCCGTGAACGTGAAGAAAGGGCAGTTTCTCGCACCGCGAGACATGGCCAATGTCGTGGAGAAGATCAGATCGACGGGCAACGAGGCCATCCTGCTCACCGAGCGGGGCGCCACCTTCGGCTACAACAACCTCGTGGTCGACTTCCGCGGGCTGTCGATCATGCGCGGCTTCGGGTGTCCCGTGATCTTCGACGCCACGCACTCTGTCCAGCTCCCCGGCGGGGCGGGAGATCGCTCAGGAGGCGAGCGGCAATACGTCCAGGCTCTGGCGCGGGCCGCGGTGGCGGTAGGCGTGGACGCCCTCTTCCTGGAGATCCACGAGGACCCCGACCGGACGATGCCGGACGGGCGGCCGCTCTCGGACGGGCCGAACATGCTGAAGCTCGACGACCTGCCGCGGTTGCTCGACGAGATCGGCGCCATCGTGTCCGGCCTCGCCAGCGTATCGGGCCTCCGGGACCCGGCGCAATGACGGATCGCAAGCGGCTCCTCGCCATGGCCGATCGTGTGCTGCGCCTGGAGGCCGAGAGCATTGCCTTGCTCCGGGAGCGGCTCGATGACCGGTTTGTCCGCGCGGTCGAGCTCATGCACCGTTGCCGTGGCCGGGTGATCGTAACGGGCATGGGCAAGTCCGGCCTGATCGGCAGAAAAATCGCCGCCACGCTGGCCAGCACGGGGACACCCGCGTATTTCCTTCATCCGGCCGAAGGTGTCCACGGCGACATCGGCATGGTGGCCAAGGACGACCTGGTCCTCGGGCTGTCCAACTCTGGTGAAACCGACGAGGTCCTGGCCGTGCTGCCGGCGATCAAGCGACTCGGGGTCCCGCTCATCCTCCTCACGGGAAGCCCCGGCTCGACGCTGGCGCGGCAGGCCGACGTGGTGCTGGATGTCGGCGTCCTCGAGGAGGCGTGCCCCATGAATCTCGCGCCCACGTCGAGCACGACGGCGGCGCTCGCCATGGGTGACGCGCTCGCCATGGCCCTTCTGGATCTGCGGGGCCTCGGCCCGGAGGACTACGCGGCGCTTCACCCGCGAGGGGCACTCGGCTGGCAGTCGCTCTTCCGGGTACGCGACCTCATGCACATGGGCGACGCCCTGCCGGTGGTCCGCGAGACGGCGACCATGAAGGAAGCGATCGAGGAGATGGGAGCCAAGCGGCTTGGCATGACGACCGTGGTGGACGGGGCTGGCCGCCTGGTGGGCATCATCACGGACGGTGACCTGAGACGGCAGCAGCTTTCGCACGGGACGCTGCTCGACCGGCGCGCGGGCGATTGCATGACGGCCAACCCCAAGCGGATAGGCGCCGACGAGCTCGCCGCGCGGGCGCTGGCGCTCATGGAAGGCGTCATCACGAGCCTGGTCATCACGGATGACTTCGGCCACCCCTCCGGCGTCATTCACATCCACGATATTCTCCGGGCCAAGATCGTGTGAAGAGGAAGGCGACCCCTCGGAGCGCCTCCGGCAGGGCCTCCCGGATCCGGCTCCTGGTCCTCGACGTGGACGGCGTCCTCACGGATGGCGTCCTGGTCTATGGCGCTTCGGGCGAGGAGATCAAGCGCTTCCACGTCCATGACGGGTTGGCGATACAGGCCGCGCGGCGCGCCGGCATCGAGATCGCGGTCATATCGGGCCGCGCCTCGGCGGCGGTGACCCGCCGGATGAGCGAGCTCGGGGTCGTCGAGGTGCACCAGGGTGTCGCCGACAAGGAATCCTTGCTGCGGGGACTGGTGGCCCGGCTTGGCGTGAAAACGGCCGAAACCGCGGTCATGGGCGACGACCTGCCCGATCTCGCGCTCATGCGCATCGCCGGCCTCGCTCTGGCTCCGGCGGACGCCGTCCCCGAGGTGCGACGAGCCGCGGGCTGGGTCGCTCGGGGGGGCGGCGGTCATGGCGCCGTGAGAGAAGCCATCGAGCTGCTTCTGCGCTCCCGCAAGGCCTGGCCTCCGCGCAAGTAGTTTGCCTGGCTAGCTGTGGGTGTGCTACCGTGGTACCGAAATTGCATATGGATCGAGCCGCCGCCGGAATCGCCTTGGGCGTGATCCTCTTCGTGACGGTCGTGATCGGTGTCCTCATCGTGAAGGGACACCGCGCCTCGGCTCCACGAGAGGAAGTCGTGTCCTCTGCAGCCGACCAGCAGATCAGGGAAATTCATATCCAGGAAGACGCCAAGGGCGGTGGCTATCGCTGGAGCCTCGACGCGGAGCGGGCGGACTCCTTCCCGGGTACCGGCAAGACTCTTCTTCGAAAGGTGACGATCGGGGTCGAGGAGCCGGGCCGGCGCTGGAAGGTGACGAGCGACGAGGGCGATCTCGTACAGGACACCAGGGACGTCGAGCTGCGCGGCAATGTCGTGCTGGTCTCCAGCGAGGGGATGCGTGTGGAGACGACGGTGCTGAGATGGGCCAACGCCGAGGGCAGGGCCTGGACCGAGCAGCCCGTGACGATCTACCGCTCGGGCGGAGTGGTGAAGGGGACCGGACTCGAGGCCAGACCGTCGGAGGAGACCACGCTGATCCATGGGCGCGTGACGGCGACCTTCAGCGTGACCAAGGCGCCGGCGCCTGCCGCCCCGAAGAGCAAATTGTGAGGCTTCGGTTCTTCGCGCCCGCTCTCGGCCTGGTGGTCGCGGCCTCAGTCTTCTGTGCCGGTGCCGGGACGGCGCAGCAGGGTACGGCCAAGCCACGGACCTCGGGGCCCGCGGGGAGCCCCCCAGGAGGGCCAGCGACCGCGCCGGCGACTTCGGGCAAGAACACGCCGGTGACCGTGGATGCCGACAGCCTCGAGAGCATGCAGAAGGAAGGGCTGTCGGTGTTCAAGGGGAGCGTGGTGGCCAGGCAGAATAACTCCGTCCAGTACGCCGATCGGATGGAGGTGTACACGGACGCGAAGACGGACCGCATCGAGCGGGTGGTGTCCATCGGCAATGTCCGGATCATTACCCGTGACTGCCGCATGGGGACGGCTCTCCGCGCCGAGTACTACGACGGTGAGCAGCGTGTCGTGCTCATCGGCAACGCGCGGGTTTGGCGGGACGCCGACGTGGTCACGGGCGAGCGGATCACCATCTACCTCGCCGAGGACCGCAGCCTCGTCGAGGGCGGCAAGCAGGAGCGCGTCAAGGCCATCTTCTACCAGGACCGCCCCAAAACCGAGATCAAAATGGGTCCGTCGGGGCCCATATGCCCCTGATATGGAAGGCTTGATCGCGCAGGGCTTGAGGAAACGCTTCAGGAACCGGGTCGTGGTGGATCGGGTCAGTCTCGACATCCAGCGCGGCGAGGTCGTGGGGCTGCTCGGACCCAACGGGGCCGGCAAGACGACCTCCTTCTACATGATCGTCGGACTGCTCCGGGCCGACGGCGGCCGGATCTTTCTCGAAGGGCGCGAGGTGACCGACCTGCCGATGTACAAGCGCTGCCGGCTGGGCATGGGCTACCTGCCTCAGGAATCGTCCGTCTTCCGCAAGCTGACGGTCGAGGAAAATCTGCTGGCCATCCTGGAGACCCTCGACCTCTCCCACGACGAGCGCCGGGACAGGCTCAAGGATCTCCTGGCCGAGCTCGACCTCACGAGGCTCGCCCGCCACAAGGCCTATACGCTCTCGGGCGGCGAGCGGCGGCGCCTCGAGATCACCCGCGCGCTCGTCACCAACCCCCGGTACCTGCTTCTGGACGAGCCCTTCACCGGCGTCGACCCGATCGCCATCGGCGACATCCAGGAGATCGTCAGCCAGCTCAAGGAGCGCGGCATCGGGGTCCTCATCACCGACCACAACGTCCGAGAGACGCTCGCCATCACGGACCGCGCGTACATCCTCCACAACGGCAAGATCCTGGCTTCGGGCACGGCCAGCGAGCTGGCGAACAACCCCCAGGCCCGCGAGATCTACCTCGGCGAGAAGTTCTCGCTCTAGCCATGCGCCTCTCCCTTCGGCAAACCCAGCGGGTCGTGATGACGCCGCTCCTGCAGCAGGCGATCCAGCTGCTGCAGCTGTCGACGCTCGAGCTCGAGCAGGTGGTGCGGAAAGAGCTGGAGGACAACCCGCTTCTGGAAGAGGTGCAGCAGGAGACGCAGGACGTGGATGCCGACGCGCCGGCCCCCTCCGAGCCCGGGGTGACGGAGCTGCCCGCCGAACCCGCGCCCGCCGAACCCGTGTCGAAGGAGACCACCTCGGTCGATGGCGAGCGCGCGGATGAGCTGCCCTTCGACCTCACCTCCGCCGTCTTCGACGAGCCCGACGAGCGGACGCCCGTGTCCATGGAGGAGCGGGAGGAGCTGCCCTTCGAGAACCTGGGTCGCACGGGCACCTCCCTCGACGAGCACCTGAACGAGCAGCTGCGCTGGGCGACCGACGACCCGCGGACGGTGGCCATCGGCGAGGCCATCATCGGCAACCTCGACGACGACGGCTACCTCCGGGCGGAGGTGGAAGAGATCGCCTTGGGCATGGGCGCCCCCGTCGAGGAGGTCGAGCGCGCTCTCCGGCTGGTGCAGGGGTTCGATCCGACCGGCGTGGCCGCGCGCAGCGTGCGCGAATGCCTCCTCCTCCAGTTGACAGCCGACGCCGAGCCCGACCCCCTCTCCGTCGAGATCGTCGAGCAGCACTTCGAGGACCTCGAGCGGCGCCGCTACGCCGAGATCGCGCGCGCGCTCAAGCAGCCGCTCGATCGCGTCATGGAGTCGATCGAGGAGATCCAGGGGCTCGAGCCCAAGCCCGGCCGCCGCTTCGCCGCCTCCGACCAGCGCTACATCGCGCCCGACGTCTCGATCCACAAGGTGGGCGACGACTACGTCGTCGTGCTCAACGAGGAAGGCATCCCGCGCCTCCGGGTCAACGCGCTGTACCGCTCGCTCCTGCGCCGTTCGGACGGCGACGCCAAGCAATACGTAGAGCAGAAGCTTCGCTCCGCCGTCTGGCTCATCAAGAGCGTGGAGCAGCGGCAGCGGACGCTCCGCAAGGTGACGCAGAGCCTCGTCAAGTTCCAGCGGGACTTCCTCGACAAGGGCGTCGCCCATCTGCGGCCGCTCGCGCTGCGGGACGTGGGCGAGGACATCGGGATGCACGAGTCCACCATCAGCCGTGTCACCACCAACAAGTACGTCGAGACGCCCCAGGGGCTGTTCGAGCTCAAGTATTTCTTTCACAGCGGAATCGCCTCCGACAGCGGCGAGATGGTGTCGTCCGTCTCCATCAAGAAGACGATCCGCGACATGGTCGCCGCGGAGGACTCGGGCAAGCCGCTCTCCGACCAGGAGGTCGCCCAGGTGCTCCGAGGACAGGGCTTGAACATCGCCCGGCGGACCGTGGCCAAGTACCGGGAGGAGCTGGGGATCATGCCCTCCCACCAGCGGCGGCTCGTGCCCAAGAAGCGGTGAGAGCGGTGAGCCCCGCCGAGCCCGCCGTCATGCCGGCGCTCCGCTTCGTGATCATCACCGGGCTGTCGGGGGCTGGCCGCAGTTTCGCGATCAAGTGCCTCGAGGACCTGGGCTACTTCTGCGTGGACAACCTGCCGACGACCCTCATCCCGACGTTCGCGGAGCTCTGCACGCATTCGAGCCGCGACATGCGCCTGATCGCCCTCGGGGTGGACATCCGGGAAGGGGAGTACCTCTCGCACCTGATGGAGACGCTCGCCGAGCTCCGCGTCCAGGGGCACAAGCCCGAGGTGCTTTTCCTCGAGGCGGCGGACGAGACCCTGGTGCGACGATACCAGGAGACGCGCCGCCGCCACCCGCTGGCCGGCGACGGCAGCGTGCTCGAGGGCATCCGCGCCGAGCGCCGGGCGCTCGCCAACCTGCGCGAGAGCGCCGACCGGATCATCGACACCTCGGGGCTTTCCGTCCACCAGCTCAAGGAGCGCCTCGTCGAGGGCTACGGGCCCCAGGGAACGCGCGACGAGCTGACGATCTCCCTCATGTCCTTCGGCTTCAAGCACGGGGCGCCCTACGACGCCGACCTCGTCTTCGACGTTCGCTTCCTGCCGAACCCGCACTTCGTGGACGGCCTCAAGCGGCTCGACGGCCGCGACGCCGCCGTGGAAGAGTTCGTGATGTCATTCGAGGAGAGCCGCACGCTCCTCGCCAAGATCGAGGACCTGCTGCGTTTTCTCCTTCCGCTCTATCGCCGGGAGGGCAAGGCTTACCTCACCGTCGCCCTGGGGTGCACCGGAGGCCGCCATCGGTCGGTGACCCTCGTGGAGCGGCTTCAGCGCTCTCTCGAGGGCGCGGGCCTGGCGCCCGTGGTGCGGCACAGGGACATCGACCGTGAGTGAGGACGTCCGCTTCCTCTTCGGCGTCCACAACCACCAGCCCGCCGGCAACTTCGACTCGGTGGTCCTCGACGCCGCGCGGTCGGCGTATCACCCGTTCCTCGAGGCGGCGAGCGCCGTCCCCGGCGTCGTCCTCGCCGTGCACTGCTCCGGAGGTCTCCTCGCCTTCCTCCGCGAGCGCGCGCGGCCGACCTTCGATCTCCTGGGCCGGCTCGCGGCGGACGGCCGCGCCGAGCTCCTGACCGGCGGCTTCTACGAGCCCATCCTCGCCATGCTGCCCGACGACGACAAGCTGGGCCAGATCGAAGCGCTCAGCGATTTCCTCCGCGCGAATTTCGGCGTGCGTCCCCGCGGCATGTGGCTGGCCGAGCGGGTCTGGGAACCGCAGATGCCCAAGATCCTCAGGCGGGCCGGCGTGGAGTTCGTGGTGGTCGACGACGCGCACTTCGCCCTCGCCGGCCTCGAACCGGACACACTGGGCGGCTACTACCTGACCGAGGAGCAGGGCGCGACGCTCGCCGTCTTTCCCATCAGCCAGAAGCTTCGCTACCTCGTGCCCTTCGCCGAGCCGGCGGAGACGATCCAGTATCTCGCGGAGCGGCGGGGGGCGGGAGCGGTGACGCTCTTCGACGACGGCGAGAAGTTCGGCGTATGGCCCGGCACGCATCGACTGGTCTACGATGAGGGCTGGCTCGCGCGCTTCTTCGATGCCCTTGCCGCGGCACCGGGCATCACACTCTCCACCTTCTCGGCCTGCCTCGACGCAGTGCCGCCCGCGGGTCGCGTGTATTTGCCCACGGCCTCCTATTCCGAGATGGGCGAGTGGGCGCTGCCCGCCGCCCGAGGCGAGGAGCTCGAAGAGGCGCGCCGACGGCTCCTCGCTTTGCCCGACGGGGAGCGCCTGGCGCGGCTCCTCCGAGGCGGCTTCTGGCGCAATTTCCTCCTGAAGTACCCCGAGACGGGCGACGCGTACTGGCGGATGCTGCGCCTCTCGGAGCGGCTCCACGCGGCGCTGGCGCGGCGCCCCGACGACCCGCGGCTGGCCGCCGCGCGCGACGATCTCTGGCGCGGCCAGGGCAACGACGCGTACTGGCACGGTGTCTTCGGCGGGTGCTATCTGCCGCATCTCCGGCGCACTGCGGGAAGCGCGCTCCTGGCCGCGGAACGGCGGCTCGACGAGGCGCTCGCTGCGCCCCCGCTGTCCTGGGAGCGCGGCGACGTGGACGGCGATGGCCGCGCCGAGCTCCGGGTGCGGACGCCCGATCTGGCGATCACACTTCGCCCGGAGGCGGGCGGCACGGTGACCGAGTTCGCCTTCCGGCCGCGCGACCTCGACCTGGCGGGCGTCTTCACGCGACGCCGGGAGATGTATCACGGGCGGGTCAAGGAGAGCACGGCAGCGTCCGGCGGCGAGACCAGGACCATCCACGACGCCCCCGGAGCGAAGGAGGAAGGGCTCGCGGAGCTGCTCGACTACGACCCCTTCAGGAGGGCATCGCTCCTCGACGGCCTCTTTGGCCCAGGTGTCCCCCCCGATCCGCTCTCTCCCTGGGCGGTGGCGCGGGCCGCGATCGGCGAGAGGTCCATGCCGTGCGAGATCAGCGAGCGGGACGGCGACGTCGAGCTGATTCTCGGCCCGACTGTGCTCGAGGGGATGCCCCTGTCCGTCCTGAAGCGAATACGAATTGGAATGACCGGCGCCGGGCTCCGCGCCCGCTACCGCCTGACGTGGAGCGGAGACGCGCCACTCGATGGCACGTGGGCGGTGCAGCTGAATCTCGCGCTGACCGCGGGCGATGCGCCGGGGCGGTTTTACCGCGTCCCGGGCTCGCCCTCTCTGGGCTCCCGAGGTGGGATCGCCGGGGTCACGACGCTCACGCTCGTCGACGAGTGGATCGGCTGCGAAGTCGAGATCGGCTGGAGCGGGCCGGGCAGCGCCGGCTGGGCGCCTATCGAGACGGTGTCGATATCGGAAGCCGGGTACGAGCGAATCTACCAGGGATCGGCGATCCTCATCAGCTGGCCGCTGGCACTGGCGTCCGGCGGCTCGTGGGAAGGCGAGCTTCGCATCATCCCTCGGGCGGTCTCGCCCGCCCGTTGAGCCCGCCCGCGCAAGAGGGCGCCGCGCCGCCATTTCCCTTGAGGCCTCTGAGCGCTCATGCTACTCTCGCACGAGAGCGCCCCGGCCAGGTGCTGGCGCATCAACCAGCGGCATCGACTATGCGGCGCATCCACTATGCCAAGGGGGACGAAGACGATGGCGCGTGAGGAGTACCTGTTCACTTCGGAGTCGGTGACCGAAGGGCATCCGGACAAGATCGCCGACCAGATTTCCGACGCGGTGCTGGACGCGATCGTGGCCCAGGACCCGACGGGGCGCGTGGCGTGCGAGACGCTCCTGACCACCGGCCTGGTCGTGGTGGCCGGCGAGATCACCACGTCCTGCTACGTGGACATCCCGAAGATCGCCCGCGAGACCATCAAGTCCGTCGGCTACACGCGCGCCAAGTTCGGCTTCGACTACGAGACCTGCGCCGTCATCACGGCCATCGACGAGCAGTCGGGCGACATCGCCATGGGTGTGGACAAGCTGGGTGCCGGGGACCAGGGCCTCATGTTCGGCTATGCCTGCACGGAGACCCAGGAGCTCATGCCGCTGCCCATCATGCTCTCGCACAAGCTGGTGCAGCGTCTGACGGCGGTGCGGAAGAGCGGGGCGCTGGACTACCTCCGGCCGGATGGCAAGAGCCAGGTGTCGGTGCGCTACCTCGACGGTGCGCCGGTGTCCGTCGAGACGGTGGTCATCTCGACGCAGCACAGCCCCGACGTGACCCTGGAGAAGATTCGAGAGGACCTGATCGAGCACGTGGTGATCCCGACCATTCCGAAGCAGCTCATCGATCCCAAGCGGATCACGTATCACATCAACCCGACCGGGCGCTTCGTCACCGGCGGGCCCATGGGCGACACGGGCCTGACCGGGCGCAAGATCATCGTGGACACCTACGGCGGCTCCTGCCCCCACGGGGGCGGCGCGTTCTCCGGGAAGGACCCGACGAAGGTGGACCGGTCGGCCTGCTACATGGCGCGTCACGTGGCCAAAAACATCGTGGCGGCCGGCCTCGCCGCGCGGGCTCAGGTGCAGGTCGCGTACGCCATCGGCGTCGCCGATCCCGTCTCCATCATGGTGGAGACGTTCGGCACGGGAAAGGTGTCGAACCTCAAGCTCGAGGAGATGATCCGCCGGCACTTCGACTTCACCCCGATGGGCATCATCAAGTACCTCGATCTGCGTCGGCCGATCTACCAGAAGACGGCGGCCTACGGGCACTTTGGACGCAACGAGCCGGAGTTCACCTGGGAGAACACGAACCGGGTCAAGGATCTGCGCGACGACGCGGGCATCTGACCCCGCCTCGAGCGGCAGGGACCGGGCCCCGCGGCCGGCATGAGTGACCGGCGCGGGGCCCATTTGTCACCGGTGGCAGAGGCACGGAATCGCACGGGCGCCCGGGTCGTACGGATGGCCCGATTCGAACTGATGAAAGGATGGGAGCATGACTGAGCACGACGTCAAGGATCTCGCGCTGGCCCAGGCCGGCAAGCTGAAGATCGAGTGGGCCGAGCAGTCGATGCCCGTGCTGCGGCAGGTGCGGGAGCGCTTTACGAAGGAGCAGCCACTGAAGGGCGTGCGGCTCGGGGCGTGCCTGCACGTGACGACCGAGACGGCGGTGCTCATGATGACGCTCAAGGCGGGGGGGGCCCAGGTCGCGCTGTGCGCCTCCAACCCGCTGTCGACGCAGGACGACACCGCGGCCGCGCTCGTGAAGGAGTACGGCATCCCCGTCTTCGCCCAGAAAGGCGAGGACAACAAGCGCTACTACAGCCACCTCGAGGCCGTCCTCAAGACCGGGCCGCAGGTGACCATGGACGACGGCGCCGACCTCATCTCCCAGCTCCACGGCGAGAACAACACGGGGACGAGCCTGGTCAAGAACGTGATCGGCGGCACCGAAGAAACCACCACCGGGGTCATCCGGCTTCGCGCGATGCAGAAGGAGGGCGTGCTCGCCTTTCCCGTGATCGCGGTCAACGACGCCGACACCAAGCATCTCTTCGACAACCGCTACGGCACGGGCCAGTCCACCATCGACGGTGTCCTGCGGGCCACCAACGTCCTCCTCGCGGGCAAGATCGTCGTGGTCGCCGGCTACGGCATGTGCGGCCGGGGCGTCGCCGCACGCGCCCACGGCATGGGGGCGCACGTGATCGTCACGGAGACCGCGCCCATGCGCGCCCTCGAGGCCGTCATGGACGGCTTCCCGGTCATGCCGATGGCGCGGGCGGCGGAGGTGGGCGACCTCTTCGTCACCGTCACCGGCAACATGGCGGTGATCCGGCACGAGCACTTCGTGAAGATGAAGGACGGGGCCATCGTGGCCAACTCCGGACACTTCAACGTCGAGATCGACCTCGAGGCGCTGGCGAAGCTCGCCCAGTCGCGTCGCGGCGTGCGGCCGTTCGTCGAAGAGTTCAGCCTGCGCGGGGGCAAGCGCATCTACGTGCTGGGCGAGGGCAGGCTCATCAATCTGGCCGCGGCCGAGGGACATCCGGCCACCGTCATGGACATGAGCTTTGCCAACCAGGCGCTGTCGGCCGAGTACATCGTGAAGCACGGCAAGAGCCTGGAGAAGAAGGTGTACGTGGTGCCGCGGGACATCGACCTCGAGATCGCCCGCCTCAAGCTGGCGTCGATGGACGTACAGATCGACCTGTTGACGTCCGCCCAGGAGGAATATCTCTCCTCCTGGACCCACGGCACCTAACCGCTCGAGCGCGGATTCGACCGCAGCGCCCCGGCGGATGCGCGCCGGGGACGGAGGTTCTCCGTGGCGAACGGACGACGCTCCCCCCGGCTGGGCCTCTGGCTGCTGCTCGGCTTCATTCTGCTCACGGGGCTGGGCCAGGCGGTACCGCTGTACACCGACTGGCTCTGGTACGGTGAGGTCGGTTTCACCCAGGTCTTCACGACGGTCCTCTCCCTTCGTGGCTGGCTCTTCCTCGGGGCCGGCGGTGTCGTCTTCCTCTTCATGTACGGCAACCTGTGGGTGGCGGCCCGGACGGCGGCGCCGGACGTCCTCTGGGAGCTCGACGACCAGCTCGGGCTGCCCGGCCGGGCGGTCCTCGAGCCGCTGATCAGGCGACTCCTCCTGCCGGTGATCGCGGTGATCGCCGTGCTCTCCGGCCTGCGCGCGGGCGCCTCCTGGGAGCTGGTGCTGGGCTATGTCAACGCCACGCCCTTCGGCACCACGGACCCCCTCTTCGGCCAGGACCTCTCCTTCTTCGTCTTCCAGCTGCCGCTCTGGCGCTTTCTCTACGGGGGGGCGATGACCCTCGTCATCGGCACGCTGCTCTTGAGTGTGGCGACCTACGTCCTGCTGCGGAGCCTGGTGCTGACCGCCCAGGGGCCGCGGCTGGCGGCGGGCGCGCGCACGCACCTCCTGGGACTGGGCGCGGTCCTGCTGCTCCTTCGCGCCCTGGGGTTCTGGCTCGACCGCTACGAGCTGGTCTTCTCTCCCCGCGGCGTGGTGTTCGGCGCCTCGTACACCGACGTCCACGCGACGCTGCCGGCCCTCGGCGCGCTCACGGCGCTGGCCCTTCTCTGCGCGGTCGCGTGCGTCTTCCAGATCACGCGGCCGGGGTGGGGCTTCCTGGTGGCGGGCCTGGTGGTCCTCGGTGTGGTGTGGGCGGGGGGCCTGGGCATCTGGCCGTCGCTGCTCCAGCGCTTCCAGGTCACGCCCAACGAGCTGGTCGCCGAGCGGCCGTACATCGAGAACAACATCCGCATGACGCGCCAGGCGTACGGGCTCGAGATGGTCAAGGAGCAGGACTTCCCCGCCGAGGACCGCTTGACGTCGGCGGCCCTCGAGCGCAACAGCCTCACCATCAAGAACATCCGTCTCTGGGACCACCGGCCGCTGCTCACGAGCTTCGCCCAGCTCCAGGAGATCCGGACCTACTACAAGTTCGCCGACGTCGACGTCGACCGGTACACCGTCGACGGCGAGTACCGGCAGATCATGCTGTCGGCGCGCGAGATGTCCTACCAGCACCTGCCGAGCCGCGTCTGGATCAACGAGCACCTGACGTTCACCCACGGCTACGGCCTCGTGGCGGGGCCGGTCAACCGGATCACGCCCGAAGGTCTGCCCGACCTCTTCATCAAGGACATCCCGCCGAGCGGGTCGGGGGGATTGCCGAAGATCACACGGCCGGAGATCTACTACGGCGAGCTCAGCAACGAGTACGTGATCGTTCGCACGAAGTCACAGGAGCTCGACTTCCCGGCCGGAGACCAGAACGTCTACTCGCGCTATGCCGGTCGCGGCGGCGTGCCGATCGCCGGCTTCCTGCGGAAGCTGGCCTTCGCCATCCGCTTTGGGGAGTTCAAGATCCTCCTCTCGGACGATCTCACGGGCGAGAGCCGGGTCATGATGTTCCGGCGGGTGGGGGAGCGGGTGCGGCAGGCGGCGCCGTTTCTCCGCTTCGACCGCGACCCGTACCTCGTCATCACCGGCGACGGGCGGCTGATGTGGATCGTGGACGCCTACACGACCACCGACCGTTATCCGTATGCCCAGCCGGATCGCGGGCTCAACTACATCCGCAACTCCGTCAAGGCCACCGTGGACGCTTTCGACGGGACGATGGTCTTCTACATCGCCGACCCCAAGGACCCGCTGATCCGCACCTGGGCCCGCGCCTTCCCCGGGCTGTTCACTCCGATGGAGCGAATGCCCGCGGACCTGCGCCCCCACGTGCGCTATCCGGAGGACCTCTTCAGCCTGCAGGCGAGGATGTACGGCACCTACCACATGCAGGACCCGCAGGTCTTCTACAACAAGGAGGACCTCTGGAGCATCCCGCGACTCACGCAGGATGGGCGCGACCACGAGATGGAGCCGTACTTCACCATCATGCGGCTGCCCGGCGAAAAGCGGGAGGAATTCGTCCTGCTCTCTGGCTTCAACCCGGCGCGCCGCGACAACATGATCGCCATCATCGCCGCGCGGGCGGACGCGCCCAACTACGGCGGCCTCATCGTCTACACCTTCCCCAAGCAAAAGCTCGTCTATGGGCCGCGCCAGATCGACGCGCGGGTCAACCAGGACCCCGTGATCTCGGCCGCCTTCTCACTCTGGAACCAGCAGGGCTCGCGCGTCATCCGCGGCTCGCTGCTCGCCATCCCCATCGAGGAATCGCTGATCTACGTGCAGCCGATCTATCTCTCGGCCGAGCAGGGAGCGCTGCCAGAGCTCCGGCGCGTCATCGTCGCGTTCGGCAACCAGATCGCCATGGAGCCGACCCTCGAGCAGTCGCTCCAGCGCATTTTCGGGGGGCGCATCCGCGGTGACGAAGCCGCGCAGGCCCGCGGGGCGGATGGCAAACCCGGGCCGGTCCTCTCGGTCGCAGTGACCGGGCTCGTGCAGCGAGCCTGGGAATCGTGGCAGCGGGGCCAGGATGCGATCAAGCGCGGCGACTGGACGGCCTACGGGCAGGCGCAGAAGCAGCTCGAAGAGACCCTGAGACAGCTTCGCGAGGCGCGTTAGGTCCGGGTTCTCAGGAAGAGCGCGGCGCCGATCCCCACGAAGATGATGTTCGCCGTCCAGGCGCCCAGCATGGGCGGCAAGAGCTCCGCCTTGGCGAAGGCGATCGCCACGGAGTGCACCACCCAGTAGCCCACCGAGATCAGGATGGCCACCGCGATGCCCACCCCGCGCCCGCCGCTCCGCGGCGAAACGAGAGCGAACGGAATCGCCACGAGGGCCATGATCACGTGGATCATCGGAAACGAGAGCTTCGAGTCGAGCTGCACCAGGTACTTGCTCACCTGGTGCCCGGTCTCCGCGAGCCGGTTGATGTAGCCGCGAAGCTCCAGGAAGCTCATCGTCTCCGGCTCCTTCTGGACCTGGATCAGGTCGTTGATCTGCTCGGGCATGCTGACCAGCCTCTCGGTGAAGGCATCGGCAGTGACGTGATTGCCCGCGCCGACCTGCCGGTAGACGCCGTCAGTGAGCATCCACGCCTCGCCCGTCCAGCGCGCCCGGCCGGCGTCCAGGCGATCGACCAGACGGAAGCTGGGGCTGATGTCGACCACGAGCAGGCCTTCCAGCGAGCGCTCGATCGGGTCCAGCAGCTCCATGCGCAGGTAGCGCGTGTCGGAGGAGCGGTACCAGATCTGCGTCTGGCGCTGCAGGTGACGGGGCTGGTTGCCGCGGATCTTGACGCGATCGACCTCCTCCGCCTTCGCGTTGATGCCCGGGAGCACCGTCTCCTGCACGAGCCCGGAGACGAGGCTGATGCTGAGGGCCACGAGGAGGATGGGCAGGCTCGCGCGATAGAGACTGATGCCGGCGGCCTTGAGCGCGTCGAGCTCCCGCTGCTGCGTGAGGGTCACGAAGAGGAAGACCGTGGAGACCAGCACGATGATGGGCAGGCCCTCGTAGAGCGAGCCGGGCAACCGGTAGAGTAGGTGCTGGACGATGTAGATGAATGGCGGCTTGGACCGCAGGAACTTGTCCAGATACTGGATCAGGTCGACCACGAGGATGAGGACCGACGCCACCGCGGCGCCCGTGCCCAGGAAGGTCAGGTACTGGCCGACCAGGTAGCGGTCGATGATGTAGGTCGAGGCGCGCGGGCCGTGGGGACGGGCCGCGGGTCGGCCGCCGCGCTCCACGGCGGGGCGCCTGGGGAATACGATCCGGAAGCCCCGGGGCACGGCCGCGCGGAGGCGCCACAGGAGACGGCTCCACGACGCGGGCAGGCCGGCCGTGGTGCCGTGAAGCAGCAGCACCCCCATGACACCGAAGGTCGCGTTCGGCAGCCACATCGCGACCCACACGGGCACGCCGCCGCGGAGCGCCACGCCTTCGAGGAAGGTGTGGATCACGTAGTAGGCGGCGACCACGGCGAGGCTCGAGCCGAGGGCCAGAGTCCGGCCGCCTCTGTGGCTCCGGATGCCGAGCGGAAAGCCGACCAGGATGAAGACGAGGGCGGCCACGGGCAGCGAGAACCGCTTGTGCAGCTCCACCTCGAACGGCCTCACGATCTGTCCCTGGCGCTTGAGCTCGGCAATCGTCTCCCGGAGGACGGAGAGTGGCATCTCCTTCTCGGGCTTCTCGATGCGCTCGGCCGTCCGCTGCGGATTGTCGAGCGGGAGGTTGAGGTCGTAGAGGCTGAACGCCGTGAGGCGGAAGCGCCGGGGATCGCCCGTGTCGGTCTCGCTCACGGAGCCGTCGATGAACCGCATGGTCACCCGGCGGTTCTTCGCGTCGGAGAAGAGACGTCCTTCGCGGGCGACGATGATCCGGGAGAGCTTGGCGTTGCGCTCGTCGGAGACCAGGAGTCCCCGCAGGGCGACCTGCGAGGGGCTGATGTCGTCCACGTACATGACCATCTGGCTGAAGGAGGCCGTGAAGGTGCGCTCCTTGATGCCCGTGGTGGCCTTGGTCTGGAGGATCTGGAAGAGCTGGTTCTGAAACGCGCCGCTGGCCGCCGGCGCGATCACGAGGGTCAAGACCGCGACGATGCCGCACACCAGGATCCCGATTCCCAGGAACGGACGGAAGAGTCGGAGCGGGCTCACCCCCGAGGCCTTGAACGCCACCACCTCGAGATCGCCGGCGAGACGGCCGCCGACCAGCAGCACGGAGACCAGGAGCGCCATCGGGACCGTGAGCGTGAGGACGCCGGGCAGCATGAAGAGCAAGAGCCCGAGCACGAAGTGGAAAGGGACGCTCTTGGTGATGACGAGGTCCGTCAGCTGGTAGACCCGGTCGATGACAAGGAAGAAGGTCAGCACGCCCACGGCGAGGGCGAAGGAGGGGGCGAGATCCTTGATCATGTACCGGTCGAGGATCTTGAGCATGCCCCTCCATTGTACGATGGCGCCATGCCCCTGCCGGCCTTGATCTGCTTGGCCCTTCTCCTCGCGGCGGCCATCCCCGCATGGGCCGCGCCCCCTCGCGACAGGCTCGACCGCTTCCGTGAGATCGCAGCGGCGCGCCTGTCCGTCGTCGAGGACATGGGAGGGGCGCTCGACCCAGCCTCGCAGGCCGAGGTGGACGCGATTCTGGACGGCGAGGTGCTGGACAGTCTCGAAGCCGGCGGGCCCTTCGCGTCTATCGAGTTCATCCGCGAGCGGTTGGAGGCGTTCAGCGGGGCGTGGGGCGGCGCCTCGCTGCGTGTCGAGCCGCTCGGCGGCGGCCTCCTCGCGGGACGGTTCCGCCTCTCAGCGAAAGGAGTGGGCAACTCGGTGCGCATCTACGGCAGGATCAACGGGCGGCCGGCGCTCCTTCGAGCGTGGCAGGAAGACGGCGTGCCCGAGGTGTATCCGTGGACCGCCGCGGCCGGCGGCGCCGAGCTCCTCGTGATCTGGGCGGGCACGCCGACGGGGTGGGGAAGCTCGCCCCTGAGACTGGCGCTCTGGCGCGTTCGTGACGGCATGGTCTCGGCGATGTGGCGGAGTGACGAGCGCTATCCGGAGGGGCTCTGGGTCTCGCACGCTGAGATCAGGCCCGGGCGCGTCAACCTGCGCCACGAGGTCCGCTATCCGGGCTGGAAGCCCGGCTGCGATGTCCAGGCGGAGCAGGAAGACCGATACCGGGCGAGTGCGGGCGGAGGACTGGTTCTCGTGAGCCGCCAGCTCTTCAACGGCTGGCACAGGGATCTTCAGCGGTCCGCGACGCGGTTCTTTTCCGCCGTCAAGTCCGGGGATCGGAAGACCGTCGCCGCTCTGGCGCCCGACGCCGCCGTGCGCACGAGGCTGCCG
>Ga0137362_10000128_pt1 | contig 32979 bp, 36 predicted proteins | sample MadtaG_2_FD_104801 | JGI IMG/M metagenome (GOLD analysis project Ga0137362, IMG submission 104801) | Vadose zone soil microbial communities from Angelo Coast Range Reserve, California, USA - Mad1_100_16 metaG | ecosystem: Environmental > Terrestrial > Soil > Vadose zone | place: USA: California... | reverse complement strand
GAGGAGGGGTTTGTGTGGCCGGACCAACGGAAGACTGGATGCGGGGCCTTATGGGGAGACTTTTGCAGGTTGGGTGGAGGAGTGGGCATGTTGTGAGGAGGCAAGTGGAGATTGACGGGGCGTGGCGGGAACGTTGTCTTCAAACGGTGCATGTCTCGAATCTGTTGCGCGGCCCGCCAACGAGGGTCTTACAAGAACGATGAGCACTGCACCTACGCGCCCCAAACTGCCCTCGGTGCTTCCTTCGCAGCCTGCGCTGCAGGATGGTATGTGTATTCGTTTGTCACTGGTAGATACACGTCACTATCGTATGCTAGTTTCAACGACTAAAGACCAGATAAACACGGGTGTGGCAAGGGCCACAAATCCGGTCGAGTGCGTCGAGCGTCTCCCAATAAAGCATTACTGACGATTGAGGCAGAACACCGATATTTATATGCGCATATGCGGGTGGGTGGCGTTGTTCGGGTGGCAGCAGGAAAGTGATGGGGTTTACAGATTGCAACCGACTGTTCCCATCTGCAGAGCGAGTGATGATGCACAGGAAGCGGGATCACGAGAGAGACGAGGGGGAGATAATTAGCTGGAATGAGTAGTCGTGGGAATCTATCCGCTTTGCACGATTGGATTGGCAGCCCCGTCCTCTCCACCTCGTCGCTCTCCCTCTCCACTTTGCCCTCTCGACAACTCCCCCAATCATACCGTCCATCAGATCAAGGAGAATGTCCTTCTTCTCGCGGAAGAAGAATGTCAGTTACATACCCTCCTCTACCGTTTCCACTTTCGCTTCCTTACCTTTCTTTTTCTTCTCTTCATCTCAACCAGGAGAAGCACCACCCACAGCCGGCCCCACAGCCCGCACACCTCCCTCGCGACACCGACATGTAAACCTCTTTCTTTCTCTGTATCCTTACCCCCGCCTAACCCCCATCATTCTCTCCAATTCTTAGCCATCCCACCCAGAACTTACCCGGCTCCTACAATCAATCATCGACCTCTCTTCGCCCCCCAACAAGCTCCAACTCCCCACCCTCCAACTCATCTTCCGCAAATGGTCTCGCTTCACAGTCCACCCAACAGCTGCCACCGCAACACCAACCGCCTCCCGCCCAATCGCAATCACCCCCTCCGCAACAACAACAACAGCCCCGGCCTGTCTATCCATGGACCGCGCGTCGCCTGAACCTTCTACCCCCGACTTTACTCAGCAAGAATGCTCCCTCATCCGGACCGTCGCCATCGCCATTTCCCCGGTATGGTCATGCACTTCCCGCCGTTGCCACACCCGCCGGCGAGTTGTTCCTTTTCGGAGGCCTTGTACACGACTCTGCACGCAATGATCTATATGTTTTCTCAACGCGGGATCTATCTGCAACTCTGTTGCAAACCAGCGGAGAGATTCCCAGCCCACGTGTCGGGCATGCCGGCGCCCTCGTTAGCAGCGTCCTTTTGATTTGGGGCGGTGACACCAATACCGGAGGCCAGGAGGCACCGAATGAGCCACAGGATGATTCCCTTTATCTTCTCAATCTTGGCACGTCGGTTCTTTTGATATTACTGGCTCCAGCTGATTAGAGTCTCTTGCACTCCAGTATCACGAGAGTGGACCCGCGTCGTGGCCAATTCTCCCGGGCCTGTTGGGCGTTACGGCCATGCCGTTACGATGGTCGGTTCCAAGCTCTTCGTCTTCGGTGGTCAGGTCGACGGGGAGTTTTTGAATGATATGTGGGGGTTCGACTTGAACTCTCGTACGTTAGCCCATTGATATTGTTCGAAGCCATGTTGACTCGATATTCCACAGTAAAGTCGAACCCTTTTTGGGAGTCATATGAACCCGCACCCGGAAACGAGAAGCCCCCTCGGAGGACTGGCCATGCATCAGTAACCCATGGTGACCGTATCATCATGTTCGTCACCCCTTTGCCCACCGTCTTCCCCTTTTCTTACAACCCTTTGTAGTTTCGGTGGTACCGACGGCCGATATCATTATAACGACACTTGGTTGTTTGACGTTCCGACACGAAAGTGGACAGAGCTCCAATGTACTGGGTATATTCCGTCTCCCCGTGAAGGTCACGCTGCTGCCCTCGTCGATGATGTTATGTATGTCTTTGGTGGTCGTGGCGTCGACGGAACCGACCTGGGTGATTTGACGGCTTTCAAGTTGTCGAGTGAGTGATTTGGCCTGCTGAACCGCACGCGCTCCTAGTTCACACATATCCAGCTCAGCGATGGTTCATGTTTCAAAACATGGGACCAAGTCCAGGCGGAAGGTCGGGTCATGCCATGGCTTCTAACGGCACACGGGTCTTCGTGCTTGGAGGAGAATCAGCAGCAGGTGTACAGGCGGACGAAGCTGCACTTATTCACGTTCTCGACACAAGTTCGTATTTCCTTTTTGTCATTTTGTTGGACGGCTTACAGGTTTGTAAACACAGAGCACATCAAGTACCCTAAACTCGAACCCAATACTGTCAAGCCCGGTGAGAAGACTACCCAACTCGCGCGCAAGTCATCTGCGGGTCCTCCAACCCAGGAGCAACCACCACGTCCTTCTTCAGCGGGTGGCAATGCGACAAACAGCAATTCTCCTTTTCAACCGGCTGCTGACCCTGAAGAGTTGCGCCGCGCGGTATCTCCGCCGAATGCGCGTGGGCAACGTCCCGGTCCGAATGGTCTCCCATCGCAACCAGCCAGTGTAAATGGTAAGCCAAGACGAGTTATTGGAGGAGACGACGATGTCGAGAGTTCGACCGAGTCGGTAATTCGTGAACGTGCGTTATCTCCCGACCAAGTGCGCGCACTTAGTCCACCTGCACGCGGAGGAACACCTACTGGTCCTCTCAGTATCGAGAGCGTGGTCAAGTCAGTACAGCAACGACGTTCTGAGTCCCCTCAGGTCGAACGTGAGCGCGCCAAATCACCCGACACTCAGGACTACGGGCAACAGCAACCGAACCTCGCTTCGGTTAACGGCCTAGTAATCTCCACGCATCCCACGAAAACTGGCACCGCGGGCAATGTCACTACCGATTTGATTCGTGATGTCAAGGCCCGTGATGCAGAGCTAGAGAGGCTGCGCCGCCGTGAGGCTTGGATGAAGGCAGCCCTTTCTCAAGCCATGCACGCTGGATTCGTCTACGTAAACGCCACTCTTGGTGATGAAGACCGCGGTGTTGCAGATGAGCAACCGAAAATAGCCGAGGCGGTTATTACCCTGAAAAAACTCCATGGACGCATTCAGGTACGTAACTTAGTTGTTCTAGTGCGGCTCCGAGAGGTTGAACTACGTTGACCGTCGCCAGGCGAGTCTTACTGAACAGGCACGCAATGCGTCGCTGCGCATTAATGAGGCCGAACATCAGCGGGCTGGTGCGGTCCAGGAGGCTGCGTACTACCGAGCGAAGCTCGCAGCTCTAGAGGCCTCTTCAGAGGGAGAAGTTGCACGGTTGGAGCACGAACGTCTTGTGGAGCTCGAACGTCAACTATCGACAACCCTTGCTGCGCAGGCTGAGCGGGACCGACGCCTGGCACAGCTAAGCGACGAGCTCGCACTGAAGAGCACGCTTCTCGAACAGGCCGAGGCGAATGCCGCGGAGGCAACGAAGCGCGCGGGATTACTGGAGGAGGCGCATGTACACGTGCTTCGGGACCACACGGATCTTCAGGAGCGACACGCTGCTCTCGACGCCGAGCTACGAGAACAGGGAGATCGACTCCTCGCGCAGACATCGCTGGTAGAGCAGAAGGACGCAGAGTTTACGAATATGCAAGCGCAACTCGATGAGTTGTTGCTCTCTCGCGACCAGCACGTGCGCGCCCTTGAGCAGGCTCAGAGCGCACTGCAGAAGGCGACCTCCCGTGCCACTGAGGTCGACGAGCAGAGCCAACGTGCTCGCGAGCAGGTTGGACAGTACGAAGGGGAGCTTGCGGAGCTGCGCGGTGAGCTTGAGACGAGGACCGCCGAATTGGAAGCGGCCCGTTTACGACTCACGGATGCGGAGAATGCGTGGACCAAGAGCCGAGAAGAGGCAGATGCATTCCGTGCTCTCACCACCACGGGTCTTGGTGAACTTCTTGACGCACATCGCGACCTCAAAACTGAGGAGGACCGATTCACACGCAGACATGCCGAACGCGTGCAAGCTATGGAGGCTGAGGTGGCGTCACTACGGGTCATGTTAAAGGACGCGACAAAACGGGTTGAGGACTCGCATGGCGAGCTCGCGAATGAGCGTCGCAAAGCACGCGACAGCGAGACAGAGGCTCTCGGACTACAAACTCGGGTCGCCGGCCTACGTTCTCAGCTCAGTAATGCCCTGGCAGAGACTGGGCGTGCACGCCAGGATCTCGCTTTACGCGAATCGGAACTAAAGCAAAAGGCAAAGGACGCGGCGGATGCGGCCATGCGGTTGGATATGCTCCGGAACTACCTGGCGGAGAACGACATCGTGCTCAACAATGATGGTTTACCGGCAAAGACCGAGAGCGAGACAGCCTCCCGGGTTGCGGAACTTGAGACAAAATTGGCACAGTACGCGCGCCTGCAAGAACAGACCGAACGCGAGTTGCAGACTGTGTCACGCCAGAAGCAAGACGCGCTCGCACAGGTCAGCGCAATATCGACTCAGCTTGATCGTCTCCGCAATACGCAGAGTCCTGCCCTGGCTCGCAACGATCTGGACGATAGTAAGAGCGATGCCCGTGTCGTGGAGGCGGAGCGGCGCGCCGATGATGTAGAGCGGAGTTATAAGGCACGAATGCAGCAGCTCGAGGACGACTACCGTCTCGCGGTGCAGCTTGTGAAGTAGGTGTGATTCATGATAGAATGTGGGCGATCGGTCTAAACGTGGTTGGCTTACAATAGGGAAACCGAACGGTTGAATCGACGCATGAAGGACGAGCTAATGAAACAGAAGAACCTCAACACGAGTCTGTTGACCGAGGTTGACTCGCTGCGCGGGTCATCCGGTAGTACGGAATCAACCTCTCGCACACGTCCCAACGGCCGCGCTACACCCCTCTCGGACGATGGACGTTCAAGCGAATCACTCCGCAGTCAACTCATTGACATGCAACGGCAAGCACAACGTGCCATCAGCGAAAACAAGGATCTACGCTTACGCATCGAATCCCTCGAGAAGGACCTCGGAACGATGCGGAATAGCCTCATTGCGGCTCAGCGCGAGGCTGACGAACGTCTGTCACGCGTCGAAGAGCTGGAGCAGGAGGTCGAGCAACAGAGATCCGCGTTGGTGATCGCGCGTGGTGGACACGACGAGACATTGCTAGAGCGACTGAGCAGCGAAAACAATGTGCTCAAACGTGAGAACGAACAGCTCTCACACAAAATCGGCCTTCTCCTTGACGACGACGAGCCTGCTTTTGGTCGCGACCATCGCACGTCGGCAATGTCTATGTCGGACAGACCGGTCAGCGGCGCTAGCTCGGACGGTATTAACTATGGCTCCCGTATCTCGAATGGTGACTTTGATAGCTGGCAGCGCCAGTTTACGAGCACTCTTAGTACGCGACGGCCTCCTAGCGAGTACGAGTCACAAAGTTATAGCGCACACGGTCATGAACGCACACGTTCACGACCTTGACACCCTGACGCTCTGCAGTCTCCTTTTTCACTGACTTGCTTCATCAGTTTCGACTTGCTCTCCATGCTCCTCCTCCCTTTCCCTACATGCTTTTTCTTCTCTTTTCTCTTTTTTTCTTTAAGCACACATACCCTACCGATCTCGACGTAAAACGATGTCGTTCACACTCATTGTTGGTTTTTTTCATTCTTTCTTTATATCTGCTACTCTCCTAATTTTTTTCGAACTGCTTTTTTACGATGTGTGATATTAGTTATATATTGGAGCAGTACACACAGACCCAGGCCTTCAAGCTATTTCTTGGAATGGCCCAATGCGAAGGACGGCATTGGCCGTTTTATGCCTCACTCATCCACCTTCTGTTTTGTTGTGTGTATTGCGGCGCGTCGGGTCCATTCGATGGCTTTTGCTTTGACAGTCTCAGCACCTGCCTCGTCTCCGATCCCTTTCTCAAGTGCAAGCCATTTCTTGAAGAAAGCCCTAAGAGCGTGCAGCGTCCAGATTAGAATGGGCGGTCACTTCATGATGAGGTATGAAAACCTACTTGGCCTTGTGGCTTGTCATCTTTTGAGTGAGCACACGGTCGAAGAGGTTTCTGAAGTGACAGGGCATAAGTCAACACGGTAGGGGAGAATCCGTGCTCGAGTAGCCAACCTCATGCTTTGGATGTCGTTCTGTCCAACTTCCATATCGATATAAATGGACCAGAGGTCCCATCGTTTGGGATGCGAATCGATAATACCCTCGAATAGCGTCTTGCCCCGCTCAGGTTCGCCCAATTTGTACTCTAGCTGTGCGAACTTGGAGATGGTCTTGAGGTCTGAGCGCGTCCATTTATACAGCATATGCATAGCATGAACTCGATACGACTTACGTTTTCGCTTCTCTAGACTTTGCAGACTTCTCGGAAGGAGCTTCCGCGCCTGTTCTACGTCTCCCCGCTTGAGGTAGTGTTCGCAGAACAAGGTCCAGACTTTGGAGCTTTGCCCGAACTTTTTGCAAGTCCGCTTATACTGGTCTTCCGCTTTCTACCTCTGCGATGAGCGAAAGACGTCCTTAGGAGAAAATGCTTTATTTACGTGCCTCGTTCTTGCTTGATTCTTCTAGGATGGAAGCGAGTCTCAGATGGACTGTCTTCGGCTCGCAATGCCGAGCGGCGTCCTTGAATACGCTGTCGAGAGACTCATCGCCGCCATAGACGTTTTCCAAGTTCATAAGCGCGATCCATACATTCAGCCTTTCCCTCTCCTCGCGAAAATTGATCGTGTTCAACGCACGCTTGGCGATCTCGCGCCCCTTGTCAATCTCTGACAGTTGAAGCTGGAACGACATATACTGTATCCAGAGGTAGGACGAATTGGGCGAACCGAGCAGTACGCGCTCAAAGTCGCTCGTCGACGATGGTGTCTTGGTGTGCATATCGGCCGTCAGGTCGACCTCAATCTGCTTTTTCTTTTTCTTCCGCTTCTTCTTACTTGATTGTTCTTCATCATCAGGGTCGCTACCCTCAGAAGGTCCTGTGTCATCTTCGCCTTCTTGTGGAATGTCGCCGGACCACTGGAACCCGCCTTGTATCTTGAGAACAGGTGCAGGGCGGACGCTATCAGAGATGGCAGGCGCATCAGCCTGTTTCGGATTGAGGCTTTGGATACCAGCGCCAACATCCACTTCCATGGACTCGACTTCGGAATCTTGGTCTTCGTCCTCTTCTGAGGTCGCGTTATGGTCAATATCAACACCGTCCTCCCCGACGCTTTCCGTCTCAACGTCTTCGACGACGCCCAATGGCTCCTGATTCTTCTCAGATGCATCATCCGCTTGCTGGAAATCTTCGTCTACAAAGTGAGACGGTTTCAGGCTGAATGATATACGTCGTTTATTGAGGTCGATTGAGATAATAAAGGCTTTTATTGGGTCCCCTTCCTGGAAACTGCGCAAAGCTAGGGTGGTATCCGCGTCCTTGTTGTCCGATAGCTGGGATGTCTTTCAGTAGAGTAAAGGACACGGAGGCACGATTGACACGCACCTCAGATTTATGGCACAGACCAGAAACCTTGGTGCCTTCGATTTCGATGAAAAGACCATAGTCTTCAATTTTCTTTACGCGGCCCTTGACCTTTTGACCTCCCTGGAAGTCCGACAGTGAGAGCGTGGATCGAGTCGACTTTGACAAATTTCCGGAACGGAAGGTGAGCTCGACCTTTTTGTTAATGGTATCGACACTAAATCATAAAGCTTAGCTACGGCGGGGTTGATTTATGTGAAAAATAAGCTCAACCTGAGAATTCGACCTTTGACGAGCTGGTTGACTTGAAAGCGAGGCCGCCAATCTTTCACAAACTAGGTGACATAAGTATAACATTAATTGCGGATCAAAGCCAATGCTTCTACCTCGTCAAAAAGCTCCTTGATTTGGACTCGCGCATCGATCGAGCGACCAAGAGTGACAAATATGCCATGCTCCGGTATACTCTTTACGAAGCCGCGGACGGTCTCGCCGACTTTCAGCTCTTCGACCCCATTGATCTCCCGATCCACGATTGGCGAGTGGTCATCTGGCTGGGTTCTTGACGCACGGGTAGAGACAACAAGCTGTTTCTTGTCTTTATCAAAGGAGATGACCGCAGCCTTGACAATTGAATCAAGGGCCGGGAAAAACACGCCGGTTTCGTAATCATCCGATGCGTCCGTAGGATGCAAGGTGCCCGTAATCTTCCCAGAAAATTTGAGGACCGTAGAATTGTGGGAATGGCGTAGTACTCGGCCACCGACTATTTGCCCAACTTCGATAGTCTCCATCGTTAGAACCTGTTTATGTTCTAATGCTGGCTTCGTCTTTGGTCGGTTCGCCACGATTACAATGCCCTTCTCTGGATTCCGTGTAACCACAACGAGCTCATCGAGCTCTTCGCCGACCTTGAGAGAAGTTCGCAACTGGGGAAGGGAAACGTTGCGATGGTTCGCCAGATTTTTCAGAGACAGGAGTGCACGAATATTTGACTGCCTGAACGACAAAACGGCGTTGTCTTTATGGATCTCGACTACCACACCTTCAACGTTGGTGCCAATCTCAACCGCGCTGATGTCCGCGATATCGAAACTAGGGGCAGCACGGCGAATACTTGCGGTGATGTGACTTTTTTCGAGGTCCACTGAAATAATGCGAACCTTGACTGGTTTCCCTATAGCAAATAAACTAGTCAAAGGTCCAACCAAATTTTCGCTAACGGGATTTCAGTAATAAATAACACTTGTACGACTGTTTACTTACCCGGCCTCCTTCTGTGGAATAGAACCCTTGATGTTGTTGAAAAACTCCACGAGCAAGCGGTTTTCTGTTATCTTGAAGATGACAGCGTGAGTCACTATGCCGACTTGAACATCCTCAACACGGGTAATAAGTGGCAATTCCGATTCCACTAGAGTCTTCTTGGCCGTCAAAGCTACCCTTTTCCGCTCCGGATCGACAACAAGAACCTAATTTATCAAGTAGGTGACTAAGATAACGCCCATAGTCGACGTCAACTTACGCGACACTTGATACTGGCCCCTTCCTTGAATCTCCTCTGAGGATGCTTCAACATGATATCCGCATAATGATTGGGAAAGACGACAGCATCCACATTTCCGGAAATGGATACGAACAAAGCATTGTCAGTGAGTTTTTTGACAGTGCCTTTGAGTAGTTCTCCAACTTGGACATCAGAGACTCTGAGAAATCTCTGTTCTAGAATGGAAGCGCGCATAGACAGTTGAAGGACGCCATCAAAGGGGTGGTATCCCGTCACCCGAGCACGATGCGAAGCACCAATTTTCCATGCTCCTGAAGAGGCAGATAACGAAGGGACGTATTCATCGGATGTGTGAGAGATCTGGGAGGCTTTAGATATTCGAAGGTATTGCAAATAAAACTACACACATGAACAAACCCTTGAAGACCTTCCTGCACGTCAACCAGTAGACCACGCTCGGCCTCTACCTTGACGATCTTCACGCCATCCAGGGTAGTACCGATAGGATATGCTTCATCAATACTCGTCAACTCCCCGTCACCTCCTGCGCTAATAGATTTCTGCTCCAGGGAGACTATATGATCGGCGAGTGAGAGGGAAAAGCGCGGCGGCGAAGTACCCGGAATCTCGTTCAGCACCCTGGCCTTAACCTTCTTTCCAGCCTTGAATTTGTCAGTTGGATCGCCTGGTGGAAGGTGATATTCATCGATCGTGCCATCAAAGTAACCCAGAACCTGAACATTCAGCCCAAGAGGTGAGACGCCTGTGATCAGACATTGTACTAGTTCTCCCGGAAGAATCGATGTCACATTGGTGACCTCATTCAGCTAAAACGCAAGTTCACTGGAGAGTGGGGCAAAGATACAGGTAAACATACATAGTGAACCCTTATGCTCGAAGAAGAAATCGTCACGTTGCAACTACGTCCGTTGCTGGATAGCTTCGAAATGGAGACGTCAACTATACTTCCAACATGAAGTTTCGACGAGCTCTCCAGTGCCTTCTTGGCATCCTTAAAGGATAAGAAGCCAGAGACATTCGGGATCCCAAAGTTGAGTATGTATCCATGGTCTTCAATACTTTTGACAGAGGCGGACATGGTCTATACCTGTATGAGAGAAATGGTCCATAAAATCGGTGCGCTATTACTCACAAAGCCGGGATTCAAGTCCGTTTTTACCACGCCTTGGTTTACCATCTCGGGGATGAGACTCAGTTCCACTCGGCCGCTAGCCTTCTCGACCGCATCCCTCGGTCGCCCTGTTCTAGCTCCCGCTTTTGTCGTACCGGCAGCGTGCGAGGCAACTACAACACAGCGCAGATATTGGCCAAGCTGGAAAAGGCCGAACAGGTCAGGTAGACGAGACGCTTTCGCGTCTGTGTCTTCCCCCTCTTCGTCGTCGGAAGATAACTCGTCGTCCACACCCATAGACTCTAGAGAGGCAGTAAGCTCAGAGGATATCTGAGTAACTGGGACATGGCCATGTAGCTGGTTGGGCAGAGACACAATGAGAGCTAGGGATTCAACGGAGACAACTTGCGCAAGAATCTTCATCCCTACGGTGATGCGCTATTGGAGTTATGATCCACATGAGGGGGAAAAAAGTTGTCTTCGGAGACATACCTTGTAGTTGAGGTGCTCTATTCGAATAGTATTAGTTTTCTTTTTGCTTCCCTCGTCTACCTTGCCTTTGCCCTTGGCATCCGACTTTTTGCGTAGCCTTTTTGTCTTTTGCGCATGTCCCTTTCACGCAGCATATAAGCGGGAGAAAACATAGACACTACACATCGTATTCGCACCTCGAACAAGTCATCGGCCTCCTTCATAGCCTCGACCCGAATGGCCTTCACTTCTTGAGGCGTGAACGTCGTCCCACCACCACGAGGAAAATCGATCTCCTCTGGCACGATATTCGAGGTGGTCTCTAGTGGCTTGTCGGCTTTGGCTTTCGCCTTGACCTTTTTCTGTTTCTTGTCTGTGCTCGCATCCGCCGCTAACTTGGACTTCTTCGCCTTGGGAGATGTATTATCCTCCAGACTTCTCTTCTTAGAGACCATTACACAAGAAATAGAGGTCACGGAGTGTCTATGGTCAACTGTATTTGAAGTGCGTATGTGTCCAGCCTGTATGAGCGTGTCGAGTCGGCCGCGTCTGAAATCTGAAAACTCGAAATTCGTCTGGCGCGCACGAGATCGTCTCGATTACATCAGCAACTTCCTTCTTCTCCTCCTTCTTCCACTCCACTTATAAAAAAAAATGGGTACGTACAATATTTTTCAAATGAACTCACGAAACTTACTTTGTTTCTGCAGATTATCAGGTTTGACAGCCACACATCTGAGCACCGTAACCCTGCATTAACATTGACCCTCTTTACCTTCTCAGAATCGAGTCGGTTCAAAATTCGGTGGCGGTGGTGTCGCCGGGGCGTCCGAGACCAACGTCGATAGGCGAGAGCGTCTGCGCAAAATCGCTATGGGTGTTGTCGACCTGAACAAGGTCCGTCCCAACCCTTCCTGACACTGGAGGCCCTTTTCTTAACCGTTCTTCTTGTGTACGCACACACTCTTAGGATCCATACATCTTACGCAACCACCTTGGCTCTCTTGAATGCCGTCTCTGCCTAACGCTACATACAAACGAAGGCTCCTACCTCGCCCACACACAAGGCAAAAAGCACCAAACGAACCTCGCGCGGCGCGCAGCGCGCGACATGAAGGAGGGTGAGCTGCAGGTGGCGCCAAAGCAGTCGAGCGTGCAGCGCAAGGTGTTTTTGAAGATCGGTCGTCCGGGTTATCGCGTGACTAAGGTGCGGGATCGCGAGTCGGGAAAGGAGGGTATGATGGTGCAGATACACCTGCCGCAGATTAAAGAGGGTGTCGTTCCACGTAGGCGGTTCATGAGTGCTTGGGAGCAGAGGAGGGAGCCTCCGAACAAGTCGTATCAATACCTTATCGTGCGTACCAATTCTTACCTCTTCCGTATGTCGTCTTCTGACGCGTGTTCGTTTTTCCTTTTCCTTCTGGACGGGACAGGTGGCAGCGGAGCCGTACGAGACTATCGCCTTTCGCATTCCAGCGCGCGAGATCGAAGATGAGCTTGACGATGGCGGCTACTGGAATTGGTCACACTGGGACCCAGACACGAAGCAGTATAGCTTCCAATTCATGTTCCGTCAAGCTTTCTGACTTTCATATTCCCGTATTTTCTTACTTTTTTGCGACGATTATTCACCACAAGGTTGACCACAAGCAACAATCCGGTTGTGATAATTCAATCGTGTGATGGGACATCATCAAGATTACATACATCATTTTAAAAATACTACACAATGCCTCGACATACAAGACAAATAGTGGAGGGAATGTGTAAGGCTTATCGATACCGTCAAGCTATGAGCTCGTGATCATCAAAGAATCAAAACCAAGAGAATGAAAAGTAAGACAGGATAGAAATGGCGCGTATTTGGCCGAAAGGCACAGCTATGGTGAAAAAGAGTCTAGGGTCCGCTCATCTGCGCTTGCTAAGCTTACGAGGTTCCTCGCGCGTACGCCCTCGTTGTTCGCCCTTCTCGCTCATCCCAACCTTCGACTGTTCCGAAAAGCGAACCTCGCGTACCGTCGGTTTAGGGCCCTTTCCGAACTTGAAGAAAGAAAAGATACCGCCCTTCACCGCCTGCGGGGGCAATGACTGAGGACGTTGCGACCGATGCGCCTCATGTGTTGTATTGCGCTTGCGCAGTACTTGTCCTTGTCCAGGCCGTCCAGCATTTGCACGTGAGGGCGTTGCGGTAAGGGGTGCCGTCGGAGGGGCGCTCTCGGCGGCGCTAGCGAGTGGCGTTGGCATCACAAGGCGCTTTGGGATGTGCCGCGGCGTAAGGCTTGATGAAGTACGAGACGACGAAGACGTAGATGGGGCTGTTGCAACGTATTGGGCATTGGCTACTGCTAGGGTTTGTGACGGCGGCTCGTAACGTCGAGGCGAATCCTGTTCGGAGGTTTTCGCTGTGGTAGGAGGGGGGCCGCGTGAAGCACCTCTGCGGCGACGCTCTGAGTCCGTAGGACGTGGAGCCTGGCCACCGTAAAGGCTGGTGTGGTGACTGCGCCGAGGCCGGTCTGATCGTCGTTCACCTGGAGGGTAGACAATCTCGGGAGCTGTGGGCAATGGAGGTCCATGCTGGCGATAAGAAGCGTTGTGGGTTTCATCAGGGTTTGTAAGGTAGAGGGTACGCGAGAAACGCTGGTCGAGGTCTGGGGTAGGAGGTGCCTCGGGATAGCCAACAGAGGCTACAGGCGCAATTTGGGAGGGTGACCCATTGTTGTGAGACATATCAGCGTGGTCAACTCTTGTAGATTGAGGGGGATGGTAAGGCGGCGAAGGAGCATACGGTGACCCAGAGGGTTGTCTAGAAATCTGAGACATCCGATGCCGACCTGATGAGTGGGACGGGACACTATCAACAGGAAGGGGTAGTGGTAGGTTGGGCTGATGAACGTTCGAGCCGGCAGGGTATGGGCGTTGGTACGGCAGGACTTCGGATGTCACAGGCGGTGGTTCCTGATAAAATTGCCCCGGTGTGCCACCAGCCAAACTTGGAGCTGGAAGAGTCTGATTGCGACGCAGTGGAGACGCAGCATTTGCTCTGTCATAATCCGCGGTCGGATATTCGACCGGCTTGCGTGGGACGCGAAATTCTTGACTCGGGGGATGTGTCCTTCGAGTAAACTCAAGGGGGAAGTGGGTCGGTTGTGTCGGTTGGTAGATAGAACTTGGGAGAATTTGACCTGGTTGCAAGTTCAGAGACATGGGATTGGCATTCGGATCACTCTAAGAGGACATGATAAGTGTGAACGATCAAAAACCGGGGGACGAACCATAACGTGTCGTGATGGACGAACGCGGCCACCAGAGGAGACTTGATCTTGCGCCCTTTTCGCTCGCAATAAAGGAGAGTCGATTGGGTTGGTCTCGTTAAGAATGGCAGCAACAGCCTCGTAAGGGCCCTTATGATGAACGTTGAAGCCGAGGGGATTAGTGCTGTCGAGTTCGTCTATGGAGTCCAAGTCGGGGGGAGTGGGTCGACTCGAGGTCCTTACTCGGCTGTCTTTTGGGCGTTCGGAAGTATCGGGTAGAGAGGGTACTGTCAGCGATGACATAAACGTACGGGGAGCCCCATCCGCAGGTTTCTCGACGGTTGATGGAATGATAGCACTCCCCGCCGCTTCTGCATGGCTTACCGCATGCTCCCTCACCGGTTGGGCAGAATGCGGCGAACGGCGTTTAGGACGATGCTTGCCGTTACGGGGATGTGACTGCCCCTCATCCGGAAGGGTGTACTGACCCTCCATAGGTGGGATAGAGCGGAAAGGAGGATCTGAATGATCGCGTGCATAGTCTGAATTACGGGCTGAGGACCTCGGCGGCCGGACGTTTGAAGATGAGTCTGAGGCAGAAGAGGATGATGAAATAGAAGGGGGTACAAAATAAACGGGTCGGGTGTCCTCATGATAGGAATGTGCATGAGATGATGTATTATTAGGAACGGGGCCCGATTGGGGCACGAAGTCATGTGGAAGGTCCAAACCTGAATGGGATGGGAAAGGAGTCGCTGATTGGGCGCTTTGAATGTACCAGTGTTCGGGATTGATATTAGGATCAGTGGCAAAAGCAGGGTCATCGGCTACCGAGCGCCTGAGAGGAGGGGGGGAAACAAAGATAGTGGGATCCTGGTAGGAGATAGTGGACGAGGGTGGGGGAGGAACCCAAGCCTGATAACTGTGCTGTTGCTGAGCGGGCTGTGGGAGTGGACGGGAGGAAGGATAAGGTGTGTACTCGGGACGTCGGTCATCGTAAGGGTAGCCATCGTATTCCCGGACAGATGGGGCGTACATGACAACAGAAGCCATTGGGGGGGAAATGGTGGACGGAGAAAAGGTGGCGAAAGGGAGGGGAATGCCGTTGTGATGGCTTTAAAGAAGGCTTGCGGCGGGGAGCCGAAAGGGAGCAAGGGAGGTCAAGGCTGTGCGATGACGCTGAAGCGAAGATATATCAACAATGATAACGGCCCAAGCTCAAAGAAAGACAAAGAGAGAGCTATATTGGACTCCGGAACAACAACGACGGAGAGTGGAGAACGGGAGCCACGACCCTGACACTTGACCAGGCGAGGCGAGGCAGACGCAATCGCGCCGCCAATTGATTAATTAGAGAGTTATTGCCTTATATGGATGTGATTTCCTGCCGCAATCACGCGTCACGTGGCCAATTCACAACGCGTCCTTGTCTGCCACCTCGACGACCAATGGACGCGGATATTCCCACTCTACGCGCTCAGCTCAAGGCATTTGAAAGGGAGTTCAAAGCTAGACACCGTCACCCTCCCTCTGTTGACGATATCAAGAGCGCGGGTTTTGGTGCGAATTGAATGATATCCACCCCCAAACAGATCTTTGGCTCATCACTACCCCCTAGTACAGCCGACAAATACAGGCTCTACAAAAAGCTTTCCAAGCTTGGAAACCCCACTAGATCACTCACTCCTTCGACGCCCACACGCCCTACCGAGTTACCCACATCTATTGTCCCTAGATCACGCGCAGTCAAGACTGAAACGGCTTCTGCCTCCAATCCCTTCTCTCCCGCGAAGAACAAACAAAAGCAGGCTGCGCCCTCTTCCATTTCTGGTTCTGATGGATCTGTCAATCCCTTCATCACTCCCCAAAAGGCCAGGCAATCACTAATGTCTTCACTCAAATCACCATCTCCCGATCCTTTCTCTTCCATGCAGACGCTCAATGATACGACCTGTCCGCCTCAAACAGCTCTCCTGAATGATACCATCTCCAGGGCTCGCAAACGTTTACGTGGTGAACCCGTCTCACCCTCGCCCGTGAAGGAAAAGCGACAGCGTGTCCTTCCAGACCCACTCCCGTTCGCCAAGCTTTGTGTGCTTACCGCGGAAGATAGCGACGATGATGATCGGGCGGCCGCCGAACAAGGCGATTCTTCGTTTGTGGCTGATTCCCCTATGAAACCCCCGCCAAAGGGCGGTGCGTTCAAGCTCCTATTTGAAGGGGGAGCTGGCGATGTTATTTCCCAAGACAGACGCGCCCGATCACAAAGGGTGCCAGTTAATGCCGGACTCGGAACCTCTCTGCCGAAATCACAACGTGCAAGGAGCATGTCGGGCTCCTCCACCTCTGAAACGCTCCCTGATAATCACCCGATCCTCAAAATGAATGCCTCAGAAGGAAACTCGACCAAAGATAGCAAAAAGCCTCGGACAAAAAAACGTTTATACCCCAACGGCTTTGGTAAGAACGATATCTTCGGTGCTGCGCAACCATCAGAAGCACCCCGCTCAGATGACCCTGAGCGGGCCAAGCAAGCTAACCATATCGAAGAGAGCTCACAGGCAATTACGGCCGCTAAGCGCTCCCAGGCCGACACAGTGTCCGATGCTCCCGATACCCTTTGCCCAAATCACCCCCCTCCTCTCTTACCACCTTCCCCGCCTCCGGCTGTTTCCAGTTCTGTGTATCCAGGAAAAGGGAAGGGTAGAGTTAAAGCGACAGGACCGACCCGTAAACGGACAAAATTATCGGAGGATTCGGGTGATGAAGAGGAGGGCAGGACTGATCTTCACGTAAGGATTCGCGAGTGGAGCTGGCAGAGACGCGAGACAGACCCTGTCCTGAACACATCAACGGAGGACTTGGATCTTGTTTTTGGCCTTGGAGCCCACGATCGACCGTCAAGCCCGGGCCCCGCGAACGATAATGTGCCAGGTGAATTTGAGGTCAACCTCCCAGACAACCTCCGCCGCCTACTTGCAATCTCGCCATCCAAGGCACATACAACACGCGACGTCAACATGGTGCGCGGCGTCTTGTACGGGGAACGCATAAGCAGTTATGACGCACGGAAAGGTGGAGACATCTGGGACGTGGGCGAGATAGGAGATGCAGGTGACTCTCAGGCCGAGGATGATTGGGAAGGCGAGCCCGTGCCATGGGAGACGGGGGAGCTATGACCGTCCGCGCGCCGTGTATGTCGCCCGCTTATCCGCATGGCTATGTTATGATTCATATTGGAGCGTGTGCGGCATTACAGGTAGTTATTTCTGCGCGCGGCCTTAGCATGTAGTGTACGCGGCCACGTGAGGCACGTGCAGCAAGCACGGCTCGCACGCAAACCGCAAGCATACCACTGAAATTACTTTCATAAGTCCCCTAGCCACCCAGAGCTGTGCCCTATAACGCTCTATCCGCGCGTCATGCCTCGCGCGGGCCACGAATCTAGCATGCGTTTTGGTCTGAATGCGTATCCCTTGACGTCCTCACTCTACGGATTGACGAGTTATCACCAGTAGCGAGCAGTCTTCCCACTTGCTTACCCATTACAAGTGCGCCACGAGGTGTTCCAGCTCGGTCCTTTCCCACCCACGAAACATCTTTTGCTTGATGGGGCCTATCACATCTGCATGGGCGTCTACTCCGTAACATGGCCGCATGGCTTGCATAGCGTACCCCTGCCCTTATCAACGTGCCCCTCCTGTACACCGTTATTACCTCCCACCCAGAGCTCCGACATCCCCACATCAGCCTTCTCTTCGTCCACCCTCTCCATACGCCTCTACCTTACGATTACTCACGAACTAGCCACCGTCGCTTTGCTTTACGATCGTAAACATGCCTCCACGCCGTGCTCCCAGGCAACAGCAACAGAGGCAACAGAAGCAGGAGCCGCCCAAGGTGCCTGGCCTCATCCGTAAGCCTGAAGTGACCGCCAAGATAATGGAATCTATCCTAGACGGCCCCAACGGCAAAAGGACGCTTTCGAGACTCACGAGAGTGTCGAAGGCATTAGTCGAGCCAGGGTTGGGCCTACTTTGGAAAGAACTAGATAATCTCGTGCCTCTTATTTCACTTTTCCCAAATCACCTATTTAAGAGGGCCAAGCGCCCTGGGCTGGGCCTAGTGAGTTGAATAACTTCCTGGGGCCCTCCAGTCAAATCTTACGCCTAGAACACAGGCTGAAGAACCGTCCCCGGGACACTGGGACCAGGTCCTTCAATATGGTGAGCGCGTCCGGCGCCTCACTTATGACGAAAGTTCCAAGAGTGTCTCGCCCTCGATCTTCCCCATCATCGACGTACACCGGCCGCGCACCTACATTCTTCCCAATCTCACCTCACTCGTCTGGCGCGTCGAGACGCCTAGCGGGCTTGACCACCTTCACCTCTTCCTCAACCCGGAGCTGCAGAACCTCACGCTCGAAGTATCCCTACGCATTCCACACATAGGCAACGTCCTCGCCGACATCTCGCGGCGCACAAAACTCACGTCGTTCTCCTTGACGTCGCTCACCCCTCTTCCGGACGATGTCCCGCGTCTGCTGACTCCACAAACGGAGCTCGATAGATTCGTACTGATGGCGCCCGGCGCGCTCTCCTCCAGCCTTGGTCGCTGGGTGGCCTCCCTCGAGCGACTGCGGACTTTGCAGCTCGACCTCACCGGTCGCCCAGGTAAGGCGATCGACGACTTCTTCAGACACGTTGGTGCCTCGAGTTCTGGGATGAGCACGCCCACCTCGACCCGGTCGCGTGACAGCGGCGTGTTCTCTGGCGAAGACATTGACTTTACTGATATCAAAAAGTCGATGAAGAAATCGAAGAAGCGCCCTGTCGAGGAGCGTGCGCCCATCGTCGGCGCCTTTGTGACGCTGAGGACGCTGCAGCTCACTGGCGAGGTTCCAACCATCGTTTTGTTCCTCCGTCGCATCGCTAGCCCGCTGATGAACCTGGAACTCGTCATTGAGGATCCATTCGACAAAGCAGACTGGCGCAATCTTTGCGTTCTCCTTTCACAGTCCTTTGGAGACAGCCTCCAGTCCTTAAAGATATCTGCCGGGGGTGCATCGCGCTTCAACGACCTCGTGCGCGCGACGTCCAGAGGGGAAGCCGTTTCACGCAGGCTCTCGCTCGAATCGCTCACGTCCCTGCCCTACCTCACCCGCCTGGACATCGACCTCCCCGAGTCCGTCATTATTCAGAATTCCGACGTCGCGCAGCTTGCCGTGGCGTGCCCGAGGTTGGAAATTCTCCGCCTCTGTCCTACAGCGCGCTTCCCCGTTGTTGGCGCACCACCGAGCCTCACTCTCGATGGCCTGGCAGTACTCACGGCACGATGCCGCAACCTTGAGACTCTCGCGGTCGTCGTGAACGGAGACGCGGTAGGCCACCAGATTTACCAGTCGCGCGTCGTGTCATCGCGCACGCTACTCAAGCTACACCTTGGCCACTCGTGGGTGCGTGAGCCCCTCGCCGCCGCGTTGGCGCTGTCGCACCTCGCGCCACACACCGACACGCTCCGCTGGTTCCATGAGAAGAACAGGCCCGGATTTATAGAGACGCACTCCCTCGGCTGGCAACGAGTTCTGGAGATGCTCCCGTACCTCCAAGATGTGCGCCTCACCGAGCGCCGGATCGCTGGTATCCCCGAACTACCCGAACCACGGCAGATGGCGGACAAGGGTGTCGGTGTTAAGCCGACCATGCGTGATCACGAGATTCAAGCCTCACCAAAGATGGCCAACACCGGAACGCAGGCTGTGCCACGAACTTCAGAGAAGGTCATCTCCGCGCGGCCATTGAGTGTATCTACAGGGGTTGATGCCACGCCTGCTGTCGTCGATCGGGTGGTAGACGCCGTCTCATCGGTAGTTGAGGAAGGGGTCATGGCATCGCCAGCTATGGTCGACGCCGTCACCGAGACAGTCTCGGAGTCCGTCGACGCGGTTCCGGACTTCGGTGAGACTATGTACATCGAGGATGACGAGGAGACGCTGCGACCGCCGCCGATTGAGACAACACATTACCTACCGCAAATTTATGTTCCCTCGATCGTCGGGAGCGCAATTTCGCTCGCGTGGAGGACGATGCTTTTTGGACCGAATTTCGTCACGGCGCGCATGCAAGATGTCTGGTCGATGACGCCCTTCCACGCGTCCAAAAGCGCTGCTGCTCAAATTTATGAAGTGATGGGGGAATCGGAAGAGAAGACCGTCGTGTCGGAAAATATGTCGCCGGTGGTGGATTCGGGCTCGCCGGGCGCGGGCGCGGGCAAGGGAGCGGGCACCAGCACCGACATTGTTCCTGTCTGTATATGATTTTATGCTTTTTAGTATGGCCACGGTTTCGCTCATGATTTTTTACTTTTTTTTTTTTGTATGCGTATTGCTGCTTTTTCGTTTGCACACATTAGGAGATACCGGACACTGGCTTGGCGAACAACGACGTTACTTATGAAACTCACGTTGGATGTGAACAACAGCCTGACTTGGAGCAGCCTAAGCAACCCGAGCGACTCGGAGCAGCAGCGCCAATCTCGTGGCTGCGTCAAGCGGCTGCAGCGATCGAAGAAGCCAAAAAGGGGAACCCTAACCCTGGGAGGACGCGTCAGTCCATCGACAGTTCGCGTTCGCCTTCAGCTCGTCGCATCATGTCCGATCCAACCACCGGAAAGCTGCAGCAGAAAGACTACACCTCTGAAGTAGATGAACTCCTTCCCAAGGCTACATCCCTTGCACAGGTTGGGTTCCCTGCCTCACCCTGCTGTTCCCGTCTTGACCGACTTTGAATTACCCACAGGCCGGCCAGCTCCAGGAAGCACTGGAGAAGCTCTTTGCTCTCGAAAAGCAAGCAAGAAACGTGATTTTCCGTCATCCTCTAAGATAGCTCTTACATCTAATGGCATATATACTCTCCAGGGCTCCGATCTAAAGTCAACGACGCGACTCGTAGAAGCAATAATCGAGCTCGAGCACAACGCACGGGACTATGCGCAGCTCAACTCGAGTATAAGTCTCTTGAGCAAGAAACACGGTCAATTGAAAGGTGCCATACAGGCCATGGTGGAGCTGGCCATGTCATGGCTGGACGAGATTAAACAACGAGACGGGACCGAAAAGTGGTTTGAGTTAATCGAGACTCTGCGGACTGTGACGGAGGGCAAGGTACGTCGCGCGCTCGCTGCCTCATGCAACGTAACTCATACATGCGTCACCCGTTTAGCTCTTCTTGGAGACGCCACGGGCACGCGTCACGCTCTCTCTAGCCCACCACCATGAAGCGTTGTATCAAAACCCAAGACCGAAATCGCCACCGCCTCGCGATTCTCTCATCACTGCCTCTGATCTACTATCAGATCTTCAGGTAGAGACATACTCGTCGATGGAACGCGTCGAAAAGACCAAGTTTATCCTGGAACAAATGCGGTTGCTTTTGGAGGTGGCGCGACTGAAGGACACGGAGAGTTCAAAGGCTGGGAAGGGAGAAAAGGGCACACTTAATGGCGGTGAGCCGGAGTGGGTCAAGTTACGCGTGCAGAGCCGGAAGGTCAATGAACAGTTCCTCAAGGAGCCGGAAAACGAGGTATGCTGCATCCGTGCTATCTGTGACCTTATGTATCCTAAGGGCTTCGTACAACAGAGCATCAAGTTGCAATTTTATGATATGATGGTCCAATATGGTCTGCATCATCACTCTTATCTAGACGTCGCAAAATTCTACCACAAAGTTTGGGAGACGCCATCAATCAAAGAGGATGTTAATGGCAAAGGGAAGACAGTAAGCTTTGACCTTCCCTACATTCTCGTCGAACTTGACCTTTGATGCTTCTTCAAGGCACTTGAACACATTGTTTACTATGTTGCTCTTGCTCCACACGACAACGAACAGTCTGACATGATGCACCGGTCATTCGCTGACCCAGCGTTAGAGAAGTTGGAAATACAATAGTGCGTTCTCGGCAGAGTGGGTTTATATTACAGCTTACGTTTCTACCAGTAACTTGATCAAGTCCTTCATCACCGATGAACTCATGCGATGGCCTGGCATCGTGGATGTATTCGGACCGTTCTTGCGCAAAACAGAAGTTTTCGCGATTGACAAACATTGGGAAGACCTGCACACGCGGGTAATAGAGCATGTACGTTGTTGTTTCACCGTCATTTTGCGCTCTATTCTGATTGCCAACGCAGAACGTCCGAGTCATCGCAAAATATTATACCCGCATCACCCTCGTGCGCTTGACCGCCCTTCTCGACCTCACTCCCCAACAGGCGGAAGAAACACTCTGTCGACTCGTCGTGGCTGGCACGGTGTGGGCGCGTATCGACCGACCAGCAGGCATCGTGAACTTCCGTAACAAACGCAGCGCAGAGGATGTGATGAATGACTGGAGTTCGGACATGCAGAAGCTTCTCGGTCTCGTCGAAAAGACATGGATGGGCGTCAATGCTGCACAGGCGGCACAGGCCAGAGTCAATGCATGACAGCATTTGTATAAACACGAATTTTAATGTGGGCACACGCATTCCTTTTAGCTTTCACTGCTCTACTTGGGTTTGTCTCACCCTGCGGATGTCATCTAATTGCATACTTCGCGTTATCATGTAGATTTGCACCTGCGCAGTTGTACGACTCATCTCCCTATAAACAAGTCAACATGTTTGCATATCTAAACGAAGCTGGAGCACCGCATCAGCTTGCGCGACTCGCTCACAGAGCCCATAGATAACACGAATACTTTCTATCCAGAAGTCTCGGAACTCATCAATTTGGATTGAAGTAAATCGATGAACGTGATTGACTTGAACTGCAATAATGCCTCCCTTCCCTTTCGGACCACATCCAGCAATTCTCCACGAGCACGACCCGCTGGCACCTTGACGAGACCGATACCAAGAAATCCATCGGCAGCACGATGCGAAAAGCTAGCGCCCGTTCCCCATCGTTTATTCCATTCCTGCAACGTTTTCTGATCATTGGCGACAAGATCATGAGCGTCGTGAAAGGTGACCCATTGTCGACGAGCAAGGGGTGAGAAAAGGTTTCATCCGTCGTTGTGCAGACTTTCTCCTTGCTGCTTGGTCGGAGTATGAGTGATCGAGGATACCAGCCAAGTCCTCAAAGCATTTTAGTCGGCAAATCTTCCTGTAAGTAAGCGGAGGGTGCAAGTCGCTCGGGTTGACACAGCTGGGGGGAGAAGGAGGAGGTTTTCTTTCGCGGTGTGGCCCTGTCCTACTGTATCTTCGAATCCATAGAGAAAACAACACGTATCTTGACCATCCGGGACAGGGAGGTCTCTCAATGTGTGAATAGTAGCACAACAAATGTGAAAGGGGCCAGAAGAGATGGAGGATTGCTCTTGCTTTCATTCTCACACAAACATGCTCTCTCAAAAAGCTAAATGCCAAGTATTCTGCATCAACAAGAAGTACAGCAAAATGTACTTCTTGTTGATGCAGAAGTATGGGGCAAACTTGTCAAAATTCTTCAGATACTTGGCATTTAGAGAGCATGTCTGTGTGTTGGTGGTCATCTGCAGAAGCAAGCTGTTGACCATTGGTATTGGGACCTTGCTGTCAGACTGCAAAAGGGGCAAGAGATTAAAAAGAAAAAGAAACCAGACGAAACCAGACATTTAAACTCGCAGATGTGCGGAGTTAGACAAACTCATGCACGATTTCAAGTCTAAAGTCTGGTATCGTAGCGGGGGTGCGACATATGATGATTAGGTTGAGGGGAGTGATATAATGATTAAATCTCTAAAGAGGAGGAAAACTTCGACCACGAGTACCCATGAAGTCTACAGAGCGGACTGGAGCAATAGGCGCCGTCAACGCAGGTGAATAATCCGGCCGTACACCCTGCTTCCACAACCGTACATACTCCTCTCCTCGGCTCCACGCCCTCCGGTCAGCAGAGTCAACATCACTGGTGCTGAGACGACCTGATTCTTCATCGTGGCCGCCCCCAAGGGCGAGCATGCGCCATCGGCTCCTTGCCAACCTAGCACTATCATCCAAGCGCTCGGTCCTAAGCTCATTTGCAGCGAGCACCCTATTCTCAGTCTCGAACCCGCGCGCCGTAGCGGACGGCCCGAAGCGCGCACCGTACGCGGAGGCAGCTTGCGCCGCGAAGCGAGTCGCGACGTGTTGTACTGCGCGGAGGGTGCGGAATTGTACTATGGACGTTGCGTAGGCGTCGCTTAGGGTGAGGCCATGGGCTTGGTGCAGGTTTAGAGCGAATTGGACTGCGCTAAAAAATGGCGTATTTTTGGTAGAGGAGGGAGAATTGGAACGTATTGGGGATTAGAATTGCGTGAGGGAAATAGGTATAATAAGTATGGAAACCGTACTCTTCGGGAGAGGGATTCCTGCCTCGCTGGTTTAGCCGCGTCCACTTCAACCCGCTGATGGGGTGTTCGTTTTCGATGGCGCCAGCCTCGGTGAGAGTGCGTGGGCGAAAAGCCTCGAAAGGATGGTCTCGAAAGAATTGGCGGCGGATGTCATCCTCTACGTAAGTGATTGGCAGCGGACGAGATCCCTGGGTCTTTTTTGTTGTTGTTGTTGCTGTCGCCGTAGAGGCGAAAGGTTGATTTGGACCCCTCGGAGATGAGCTGTCGTAGGACGTCCGCAAGGCCGGTTCGCGTGCGGGGAGAGGTAGTGGCGGGTGCTCAAGGACTGCTTGGTACCATATTGGCGGGGTTTTGAGAAAACCTGCGCGTGTGAGACGAGAGACCTGTTTGTGAACCTGGGACGCGATCCGCCTCACCATTGAGAAGAGAAACACTGGCAAGCGTACGCACACGAAATGGAATTGTTATACGTTATGTCAGCAACTCGGTACGTGACTGGCACATAACCGACGAAAACTAGAACCTTTGGCGTTGTTCTCTGGCATTCTCTGCCAAAGGGCGAATGACGGCCATCTATAATTACACTCCGATTTTACTTCTGAACTGTGGGTAGGTACACAATAACCGAAATTGAATCGGGAGGGGCGGTCTGCACTGATAAGGAGGTGCAAAGGATACACCACTTCATCCTGATACAGTGGCCCAAGGAGCTCTCCAATGTTCCCTACCACTGGCCGAATCCCGAAAGGGTTTGGCATTAACTCGTATGCATGTCCGTTGTCGACAACGATGCATGGGAGTGTGGACACGTGAACGTTGACTTTGATGGGAGACGAGACGATTAGAGTCCACCATGCATCACGCCCTGAATCTCCAGCACAGCGGAAGCAACCAAAAGTGTCTTGACGTCATTACGAGCAAAAAGCAACAAGGGAAGCGGCTATGCTATGAGGGCTGCATCGTAAAAGGATCGTCCTGTATACCTGTATCCAGTACCATGTCTCCGCCGAGGATGCCATCAGCCGACTGCAACTGTGTCAGATCATCAGCAGCGCCGAACGCAGTCCCATCCGGACCGAGTTGCGACAAGTCCAAATCTACCAGGTCCGTAGTACCCAAAGGATCGGCCACGTCTACCTGGCCGGCCAACTCGTCCTCCAGGCCCTGCAGCGCGCCGCTGAGCCCATCATCCGCTTGCTCTGGAGCGAGATCTGGCGCAAACGATATAGACAACGGATGGGGTTTCGGCGAGGAGACTTTGGATGGTAGTTCTTCTTTGGGAAGGATGGATTCAGACATGTCCCGCGATATAGGCTCTGGTGGGGCGGAATGCGTCGGGTCCTCCTGTTCCACGTCTTCGTCTCCCTCGACCACCTCAGGCTCATCAGGGAGAGGTGCCAGGGGCTCGTTGACATCCCCTTCGTCGTCACTGAATTGCTGTTTGCCATTGCGCGTTATTGAAAATGTGTATTTGGCGCCATTAGAGCTTGGACGTACCTGGATTTTATCGGTTTTGACCCATTTGAGGACTTTGAGGGTAGATCCTGGTGCGGCCTTTTCTGGTACCACCCAGGCCTTCTCCCAACATGGGACTGGCTGCATAAGCTGACGGCGAGCAGCCTCCGTAGTCGCAGTGCTAATGCCTATTCTCCGTCGTAAAGCCATGTTTGTGTCAGCTCGGCAATGATACTGGTCGTGCTCGTAATGTCTTGACCGTTTGGACGGGGAACTGGAGGCTTAAGTGGAGTTGCGATCTGGTAAGTGGTAGGTCACTTAAAAGTCCCTTATTTCTTTAATTGGTCGCGGCACTAATACAGGCATACAAATACGAACAAAATCCCTATGCAAGATCATGATGCGAAACAGTCGCCAGTGGCTTATAATTCCTCGGCCCAGCGCGCGACATCATCCACAGGCAACAACAGGAACGGGGTCACCTACGGGAATATAAGACAACAGACTCGGAAGAAAATTCTCCAGAAAGAAACGTACTGTCGGTGCAGGAACTCTCTTTCCTGTCTACCAAACAAGCTCCCGCTTAGAAACTGTATGAGGAAAATGTTTTGAAAAAAGACAAATACCTGTTCTGATGGTGGTTGAGCCGAATCCTGCTTAGCCATATCACGCAACTGCGCGAGCTGCGCCTCTAATGAGTCACACTTCCTGTGTGCATCATTAACTCATATAGCCCCAAGTCGTTGATTAAGGACCATGGGAACTCACTCATGAATAGCCCTCGTATCTTCCATCCGAAGTTCCAGTTGACGCCTCATCATGAGCTCGAGGCTTGCGCGTGCCTGAGACGGAAATATTAATTCCACACATGCCCACATACACCAACCGTTATGCGAACCTGAACGGGCCGTAGATCATTCGCGGCAGCCATAATGTTTTGTGCGAGGATCGTGATCCACTCCACTCGGCGATGCCATTCTGGAGGCGCGTTCGATGCGGCACTCGGTGGCGGGGCCAGAAGTGCACCCAGAAAGGAAGAATACGTGACGAGCATAGATTTCAGAATGGTCAAGAGTGCGGCGCGTCGGTCTGCCAAAGAGGTATGGGTTGGGATGAGATCCGAGACGGATTGACTGAGGACAGAAAATGAACACCATACCTGCGGCGGCGTCCTCTGGATACAGCTGATGGCCACCCACCTCTCCGAGAGAGGGGATCGTTTCTTTGAGCTAGAGTGCACGAGTCGGACGTCACTTGCAACAGAACTTTGGGCAAGGCGTACAAACCACGTATCACCGAATACATTATAGTGCCCCTCCTCCCGTATCCAATCTACACGCGGCTTCTCCAATGAGGTTAGAGGCCACTCTGGCACGTCTTTTTGATCGGAAAGCATCTCGGTTTGCGTGGATTCTGAAGCATTTTGGCCTTCCGTGCGTTCTTTGAGTAATGACAAGAGTTGGAGGTTGTGTGTGGTGTAGTTGGTGTAGTGGGAGGGCGGCGATGGGAAGGGGTTGCGTAACTCGGCCTCCTGTTCATCTTCCATGACTCTCACTTGCACGTCGAATCGAATGGACGAACGCGCGATACGCTCATGCTTAGTCATCGTAACTAACAATAACTTAATTCTTGACAAGCGAGTTTATTGAATAAGTAGGGTAACGACATTAAATAAACAGGGTGAGAAACATAGACAAGAGATAATCGAGATACGAGCAACATTTATCGGCTTGCGTCACTGTCCTCATGGTCGATCCTTCCGTCTTTGGAACCTTGATCAAAGACGGTCGTCACGTTCGTGAAAACTTTGAATGTCGGCGTCCGTGGCGTTTGGGAGTCTTGCTGCAACGACGGGTAGAGCTCATTAGACTCAATTCCACGGACTTCCCTTACAAGTCCCAGATGAGCCGCGATCAAGCACTGTGAGATGCCCTAAGAGAGGGTGAAATTTTGAAAAATAGAGCTCTGATGATAGGGGATTGAAGAGATAGCTTACGAAGAAATCGGGTATGACATTAAGTATAACGGTTCCCATATTTTGGTCCGTCTAAATGCCTTCAGTGGCCACCGATAAACCAGGAAAAAAATAGGGCGTACGGTGATATGACCCGTTGGTGCGAGTAACCCAATCTCACAGAGGACGATACCAACCCAAGTCACAACAGCAGACTCGATGACAGCACGAATCGCAGTGACGTATATACTCGAGTCCGGTCGTCCATTCCCGTCAAACCTATTCATGGAACGCTTGGACCACCTGATGTGTTGCCGTTAGGACCTCCCTCACGCCTGACAAGTGAAACCATCCTCACACGATCCTGTATATGATCCCGCCTGTCATCAGAGAATTGGTCACGAACATGGACCAGCCCCAGGCCACTGTTATATCAAGAGTGACAGGCAGTAACGTCTTTTCGTAGTATTCTTCATGGGAATAGGCGGCAAGGTGCTGGCCATCCGCAGACCAGCAAAGAACTACGTTAAAGCGTGTTAGCTAAGACCCTGTCAGGCAGGCAAGCTACTCACGAGCATTCAGTGCGACTGCGGTTGCAGGAAGATAGAGAGCCCACTTCTCCTTGTTATGGATGACGTAGAAGCGCCATGCCAGGGTCCCATCTGACAGAAGACCCTAAACAGGAACACGTCTTGAGCATAAAAGTGGAAGAAACAAAATGCACTCGGGACTTACAGCAATGGTCGTCGTGACACTTGGAATACGCACGCACAGACACACATCAATACCTGTGAGAAGCGGTGATATTCAGGCAACTCACTTGCCAATAACCGTCAGAGGAATCCCCCATCCCAGAAATTCCTTATTCGAATCGTCCAAACGTCGTGCCCGGGCAAACTGAACGGAGCGTGAGATGAAATGGATCGAGAGATCTACGAAACTACGGAAAAATGGGTGAGACACACCAAACCGTACTAGCCGCATATACATACAGAGCGATAGTGACCCATCTTAGTCTCTTCGACGACGATGAGGTCTGTCGGTACGTCGCCCAGATAGCAATCACAAAGATAGCCACGTATACCCCTGTTTATTACAGTAAAGAAAGAAGCTTAGTACTGGGGTGTGGTTAGCAGAACACTGGGGGCTCACCAAACAAGCCCGTCAAACATGCTAATGAGATGGCAGCAATCTGAAACGTCTGTAAGGCCTCAGGCGATGGTGACTCGGGTGCCATTGTGACTGGTCCGATGAGTCCCAGGAAATCCGAGTCAGCGCATCACATCCATGGGTTCTTTATACAGCACATGAGAGCTTCTGTCGAAGATAAGTTGAGCTCGCTCCTCAGTCGTGCATGCGGTGTGTGGTGTGATTTATATTTTTGGGTCAGAATCTTGATGCAAACACAATGTACCCTGCGAAGTTTTACAGACTTTGCGGGCTTCAATGATTCAGTAGATTGGGTTTTTGGATGAATCCAACCCTTGCCTGAGTCCTGTTTATAGTGATGTAGCAACGTCAGTCCCCAACCACGAAAAGGGTGCATTCGGAGTCAACTGGTTTACTGGTTTACTGTAACCATTTCCGGTTTCCTTCCGTCGATCGGATCGAGGTAGAACTGCAGTGCAGAAGCGTCCAACCCAATGCGACTAGGGAGCGCCCTCGAGTTTCTCTCAGGCATATTTTTAAAATTGGCCTAATTGAGTTGGACCTTTGATGGAAGAGAGAGGGCCGAGGCGTTTAGAACAGCACTGCACGCAAGCCTGCGGATTCAACAGAGCAACAGAGACTGTAGTTGTCACTTGCAGATACGGTAGTCGGCCCGGCTACCTTTGGGTTTGGTCCGTTCAGCTCGTTCAGCTCCACTCCATGGCCTGGAGAATGAGACGGACAACAGACACAGATACTCTGCTTGATTGTACATATTTGCTACAGTGGAACATGATCGAATGATCCTTGGTGCACGCATTCGGACCCGCTCAATCGGCCTTCTATTGCAATATCACCAAATCGGTTGTTAGATGACGCAAGGACCAGGGAACATTCAAATATCGGCATAAGGTGCCACCTTATGCCACCTTATGCTGATATTTGAACGTGCTGCAGCAATATTCAAGTCACCGCCTACATTCAACAAACTACAATGCTGTCAGTCTTGGATTCCTACATCTCTACGTGAAAATCTTGAGAATCGGTAATAGTAGTCACGTTCGTGAATACTTTAAATGCAGGCGCCGTCAGTGGCCGTTGGCCGTCTGACTGCGACGGGTAGCAGTCAATTGTGTCCATATCATGCCTCTTCCTTACAATTCCCAGACGAGCCGTGATCAAGCACTGTGAGATGCCCTAGACAGTGTGAAACCTCCGATCATAGGCGATCAAATGAGAAACACTTACGAAGAATATGGGCATGATTGCAAGTACAACGCATCCGACATTTTTATTTGTCTAGAAGGCTTCCCTTTCAATGGTTTCCCATGAACCAAAATATAGAACCTACAGTCACATGGCCCAATGGTGCGAGTGACCCGATCTCAAAGAGGAGGATGCCAATCCAAGTCACAACAGCCGACTCGATGACTGCACGGAGAGCATTGGCATATTTATGAGAGTTTTTGCTCCCATTCTGGCGGAAATTCTGTACGGTCCGGTTGGCCCACCTAAATTGTTGCACCGGCGGTTAGAGCCTCCCACGCACTAAAAATGAATCTCGTTTACATGATCTTGTATATGATCCCGCCTGTCATCAGAGAATTGGCGAAGAACATGGACCAGCCCCAAGCCACTGTGATCTTAAGAGTGACCGGCAACAGCGATTCCTTGTAGAATTCTTCATTGGAGTAGATGGCCAGGTGCTGGCCGTCAGCAGACCAGCATAGCACTATATTGAAATCCGTGAGCTGTACCCCAGCGGACGCCCAAGCGACTCACGGGCATTCAGAATGACCGAGGCTGCAGGAAGGTAGAAAGCCCATTTTTCCTTACCAAATACGACGTAGAAGCGCCATGCTAGGGTCCCATCTGACAGAAAGGCCTAAAGAAAGAAAGGGTTGAATATAAAGGGAAAAAGACAGCACATGCTCGGACTCACTGCAATGGTCGTAGTGACACTGGGAATGCGTTATACGCATCAACACATCAATATCTGTGAAGAGTGGTGGCACCAGGCAAAACTTACTTCCCGACAATCGTCAGAGGAATCGACCACTCAAGCAATTCTTCGTTCGTATCTCTCATGAGTCGTGCACGCGCGAACTGAAGAGAGCGTGTGATAAAATGGGCCAAGAGATCCAGGAACCTACGCAAGAGACTCGGAATAAGACACATTAAACAGAAACTCAGCGCTGCATGCACATACAGGGTAATAGTGACCCATCTTAGTCTCTTCGATGACACCGTGGCATGCCGGTACGTTGCCCATATCGCAAGTACAACAAGTACGACATATACGCCTGTTCATCGAAGAAAAGGCTCAGTACTGGCGCGTGGTAGCAGAGCGATGAGACTCACCGAACAAACCTGACAAACAAACCAATGTAATCGCAGTAATCTGCAGCGTTTGCAAAGTTTCAGCGGACATTGTCACTGGTCGGTAGAGTCAGCAAAGTAGCAGGTCCATGGTCCTTAAATGCGAGGAGAGCCAGGTGTCGATGGTCTTTCCCAAAGTAGCATAGAGAGATTTGCGTCATGTAGTGTAGGAAGATAACAGTTGTAGTCCTAGTACATCAAATCAATTGTTTGAAACGCTTACCCTCCCCGTTAAAGAATGGGCGTCCGATAGTGTTAATGAAACTGTTCAATCCGTCGTGATTAAGGGCCCACAATCCGCACTATCAACGAAAACCGTTTGGTTCTCTGAAGGCTTGTCTGTATCAAGGCGCAGTGGTGCGCCGGCATGTGTTACTATTATTGCACGGGACGGTGGCACGCGCATGCGCAAAATCCACCAGTGGGCAAGGGTGACAGGATTACTTTTTACGTCAACCTACTTAGCTTTGGTCAGGACGTTTTGGTTGTCCCTGACCAAAGCTAACCAAGTGGTCACAAAAAGTAATCCCCCCCACCCACTTCTAGCGTGAGTACTTTCTCATCGCGAAGAAAGTTGGATAAAGTTCAGTGGATTGTAGGGTATTTTTGATATCGGGTGAATCGGTCCGAGCACTGTCCCAGCCACATATCCATCGAGGAAATCTTCACTGTGATCGACGAGTTCCATCTAAGTTTGCCCTCGGTGGAGTCTGAGTTCTGGACGATAGCCGCTCAATGTGCGTGACCAATCACCAAGGAAATTGTGCATACTGTACTGTAGTTTCGTAATTGCATGACCTCATTGAAGCCCGGAACTTCTTGAACTTCCTTTTGCGAAGCTAGAGGTCGCCTAGAACAGTTGCTCGAAGCTTTAACGCTTTAATGCCTGATCAACTGAAATCATACTTGGATTTGTTCAAGAGTACAACTGTAACCTCAAAGAACATAATGCGTCCTTGTGACATGTCGGAAGTTTCACATAATGGAGAATGAGCAACCAGCGTTAATTGGCATGTAAGCGTACAGCTGGAGAACGATCCAGTTGTGTCAAGCTCTACTGGCGCCTCCAAACAGCTCCGGCTTTTGCCGTCTTTCGGTCTGATTACCATTCACGATACTGTATGTATCCATGCACCATGCACCAAATACAAGTTAGATTTACTTCAAACTCGGCGCCCCCTTTTATCCCTTCCACAGGTCTGCGTTCAAAATCTCCACCCCAGGCGATCCGACCACCTCGCCGATGGTGTAAACTTCCTTCTGGTCCGCCTTCCTGAGCGCCTCAATAGCGGCACCAACTTGATCCCTGGGCACAACGAGCACCATCCCAATCCCGCAATTGAACGTGCGCACCATCTCACTCGGGGCGATCGCGCCGGCGCGCATCACCCAACGAAAAACGGGCGAAAGTGCCCAATTCGCAACATCAATGCGTGCACCGAGGGACTTGGGCAGCGCACGCGGCACGTTCTCCACGAATCCGCCGCCGGTGATGTGTGCCATGGCCTTGACGAGGCCTGCTTGCGCCAAAGGGAGGACTGGGCGCGTGTAGAGCGCAGTTGGCGTTAGTAACGCCCTGCCTAGTGTCATGCCCGCGTCCCATGGACATGGTGCGGCGTAGGATGTGCCCGTGCGCGCGACGGCTGCGCGCACGAGGGAGAAGCCGTTTGAGTGTAGACCTGTTGAGGGCAGGCCGAGTAGCACGTCGCCTTGGACGATG
>Ga0137362_10000120_pt1 | contig 33691 bp, 28 predicted proteins | sample MadtaG_2_FD_104801 | JGI IMG/M metagenome (GOLD analysis project Ga0137362, IMG submission 104801) | Vadose zone soil microbial communities from Angelo Coast Range Reserve, California, USA - Mad1_100_16 metaG | ecosystem: Environmental > Terrestrial > Soil > Vadose zone | place: USA: California... | reverse complement strand
TCACCAGTCGATTGCGTAAGTCCGAGGTAGCACTTCATCAACTCGACCGCAATCAGCCCAAGCACCAGGGCTCCGACTATAGTCTTCCCGCCCATCAAGTACGCGGGATCATGCAGGTTTAGCAGAGTGAGATGCGGATCTTCCAACCAGAAAAGAACCTTGGAGCCCAAGACCGCGCCGCCTACCGCCGCGGCCACCACCGCTCATCTCAGTGAAGTGGGGATCGAATCGCCAAACCGGCGCCGAAGCCTCCGATAGCTTTGAAACCCAACCAAGTAGGCTACGGTTTCAAACAGGGTGTGGGGATGAATCCGCAGGGCCCCAGAAGGTCAGAACGTAAGGGAAACCGGCGGCCAGATGGAGTGCGGAAAGAATGAGGCATTATGAAGAAATGCCAGCACGACGGGAACGGGAATGCGCTCCGCCGGTCCCGCGCGATACGCCCTCATTTGATCATTTGGCCGAGGGCACCTGGAATGTCACGCCGCGATCCGAATTTGCACTCTTGGTTGCCGCCACATCCAGATCGGCCAGCGGAACCTTCTTCGAATCCTGCTCAGTGTAGATCCAGAGCGTTTGCCCGACAATCGCGTAGTTCACGGCCTCAGTTTTATGGCCATCCCGGAACACCAACACCGTCTTGGTGACCTTCTCGTCGGCTTCCGGCGCCGCGGTCGGCGTCCCCTCTACCGCGCTGATCGGACCAGAAGCCCTGGCACCCTTCTTCGCGGTCTTTGCCGGTGGCCTGGTTGCCGCTCTCTCCACTGGCACCCGTTCGTTCTCCAGTTCCTCAACCACTGAATTCAGATATGTCACTTGGCGCTTTAGTCGGTCCACGTCGTTCCGTAAGCGCTGTATCTCAGCGATCAGATCCGCGTCCTCGGTGCCCGTCGGCGGCGCAACGGTCACGCCCCCCTGGCCCGGGGTGACGGGCGCGTCCTGAGAATCCTGCCCGAATGCCAAAGCGGCCATCCCCACAACCGCAGCCACGAAAAAGAGTCGCCCAAGCTGTTTCATTCCGCCCATGGTAACCGTCCGTTTTGGCCTTTGTCAGGCATCTGCCCCGAAATCCCTCTTGGGACTCTATTTCTACAGAATCTGCAGGTCAAGGCGGAATGGCCCATCCGGGTAACGGGCGCCCCGCGCCATTCTGGAAGCCCACATTGGCCCATTTCAAGGCAGCAGTGTGACTTCTGCCTTGGCATAATCGATTTTGTTCAAGTGATTACGCAAGAACGCCGGCAACCTTATCCTGGTTCGTCCCAGGATCATTGGAAGCACGACCAGCGCCATACTCGAGACCAAGGAACCGCGCATCCTTCCGGTCGAGTTCGAGGGCCCTTTTCGAGACACGATTCCCGTCTGGGGATTTTTCATCGATGACGTCCTGTACTTTGGCACGGCCAGCTCGTCGCGGAAGGGTCGTAACCTTGCGCACAATCGCGCCGTATCGATCCACCTGGAATCCGGCGACGACGTGGTTATCCTCGAAGGCAATGCTATCGAAGTCAAAGAATCGGACGAGCCTACCCTTACCAAGCTCGACAGCGCCTCCAAGCAGAAATACAGGATGCCATTGACCACGATCCCGGGCAAGACCGTCATCTATGCCGTGCAGCCGCTCTTTGTACTCGCTTGGACGGAACAGAATTTCCCGAACAATGCTACACGGTGGGAATTCGAGCAGAAACAATCAGCCTGAGGGACGTGGCAGATCTGGGACATCGGTAGTCTCGCGATGCGAACGGTCAGAGTCTGCTGCTGATACAACCGGACAGCCTGATGGACGGGGCAACAATCCCCTTGGTTGGGGCCACTCGAGCGACAGCAAGACGGCGCGGATCTAGGTCTGCGTCTCCTTGATCGCCTTCCGCACACGAGCGATCTGATCGTCCATGGTCTGGTCGTTAAGGTGGGCGGAAGCGTTGGCAATGAGGTTGGCGGCGATCATCTGAGCTTCGGTCAGGGACAATTTGAGTTTGCGAGTGCTGAGCGCTTTTGATTCGTAGTTCCGCACAGCTTCTACCAGCAGACCGGCAGCATAGCTGACGGCTTCGGCACTGACACCTTCCTGGATTTGCTCGAGGCTCATGCTGCCGTACGGCACGGGGGAGATTTTGTCCTGGCGATCTGGTCTCATGGGGAGGGCCTCAATTTTCCTGCCGTCATGTAACACGACGTGCTCTGTCTGGGCGGTTGACTATATACCCGCAGCATGTGGGTGGACAGCGAGTTTCTTCCCACACGATCCGCGGTGCGTTTTCAGCGACTGTGACCATCGTCACACACTGTACCTGGCCCCCAATACCAAGATGGGTCGACTCGGCCCAAACTTGTGCCACGCCGTTTCTTACACCGTTCACCCACACCATCGGCGGCCCGAGTCCGCTTTTCCTGCCTGGCCAAATACCCAGGGGCAGGAGTAGCAAATCCCCGAAACCATCGGAGTCCAGTCTGGCCGTGATCCTATCAAAATTCTGATGGTGGATGACGATGAAGGCGTGTTGTTCGAACCCGAGCCCTGGCTGGAGGCGAGGGATGCGCGACGGCTGCCGCGCGGAGCGGTCGCGAAAGGGGTGGCTTGATCAAAAGCCACCCCTTCGAAAACGGTCCGGGGCGGTGAATCTCCTACTTAGCTTTTTCCGCAGCGCCAATCAGCATTCTCATGAGATCGGCGGCCAGGGCGGATGCGTCCGCGCCGTCAAGATTGATCAGAACCACCACCCCGGCACGTTGCTGGGGGGCAAGCATGATAAAGGTGCTCGTTCCCTGCTGACCGCCGCCGTGCCCGACATCGGCGAACCCGGCCGTAGTGCCGGCGCCCAGGAATTTTGTAACTGGAATCGAGGAAATCCGCGTTGACGATATTGCCCGATTTTGACTTGGAATAGAAACGGGTGCGGTGCGGGATAAGTGGCTGTGATGGGCTTCGAGACCGACGCAAGCCGGAACAGCGTCTGCGAGGTCACCGGGACGTTGTTCTCGAGGTCGGCGAAGCCGAAGCCTTTTGACCAGACATGCTGGCCGCTCAAGACCACCGCGACGGACAATCCCGGGATGCCGCTAGCGGACATGAACCTTGAAATCGCGCCCTCTAGCCGCGTTCGAGTCGCGGGAGGGAGTTCCGGTTGCTGTGCCGTCGCAAGGGTGGAAACAAGAGCCACCACCAGAACCGATAGCGTTCTGCGTCGAGAGATCGGCGCTTGACGAACTTCATTTGAGGTCATGAATTCACCTTGTGGCTACAGCGCGCTCATCCGCGAGAAGCGCAAAAACGGTGGAAGTCCTCCACCACGGCCGCGGAAGGATTTTAGTCGAGTTCTCCGGGCCAACCATGTGGAGGCGTTATCGATGAAATCTGCTGAGCGCTACCCGAGTTGCACAGCGAGCATCGAGATCGAGCCACCGTCCACACCTTCGACGGGGAAGGTCATGCCCTGTTTTTCGGCACCCGCCCCGATGACATAAAGCAGCGGTAGGTAGTGGTCCGGCGTAGGGATGGCAAGCAGCGCCTCCCGACCCATGGTTTCGTAGTGGATCAGTGGGCGGTGATCGCCCGACTGCAAGAGCCCGCGGACTTGCTCTTCAAAGCGGCTCGCCCACGCAAAGGGATCGACGGCGTGCTGTCCCCAGGCGTAGGTGTGGAGGTTATGGACGAGGTTGCCGCTACCCACAATGAGGATACCTTCTTCGCGCAGAGGCGCGAGCCGCTGGCCCATGTCGTAGTGGAAGCTGGCGGGGCGGGTTTCGTCGATGCTGAGTTGCACGATGGGAATGTCCGCTTTTGGATAGACGTGGCAGAGCACAGACCAGGTACCGTGATCGAGTCCCCAGCGCTCTTCGAGGTCAACAGGGAGGGGCGTAAGTAGTTTCTGGATGCGGCGCGCGAGTTCGGGATCACCCGGCGCAGGATACAGAACGTCGTAGAGTTCGCGTGGAAAACCACCGAAATCGTGAATGGTGCGCGGGGCCGTGTTGATCGTGACGGCGGCACCGGGAACGTACCAGTGCGCCGAGACACAGAGAATGGCTTTGGGGCGCGGAAGGGTATTGCCGATTTCCGACCAGCGCTCCGTGTACCGATTGCGAAGCAGCGCGTTCATGGGATTTCCGTGTCCGAAGAAAATAGCTGGCATGACGGCCATCGCTAGCCTCGCGTCGCTGGTTGCCTGACTGTGTTCTATTGTATGGCTGAAGTTGTGGGTGCGGCAGTCACGGCCTGCGGCTGGAGTTTGAGGGAGATTTTATACGTTTTGTTAGCTGTGACCTCGACGGTCTCACCACGCTCCAGATAGGGTTTCAGAATCACCGGGTCTTGCCATTCAAGCTCCCAGCCTTTCTCGATGGCGATGGCGATATAGCGCCCCGGAAGCACTTCGTACAGGCTGAAGGTGCCGTCACTGTCGCTCTGATCGCGACGAAACAGTGTGACATCATTTTCAAAGTGCTCAGGAACGAGCAGGACCATGCTTTCGGAAGCCGGTTTGTCGTCCCGCAGAACGGTGCCATTCACTCGTGCCAGCCCTTCGGACATGGTCACGTCAAGTTGAACGACTCCGCCGCGAGGCAATGAAACGGTGTGCCCGATAACGCGGGCGCCATTGGCGGAGATGCTTTGCACGATGAACCTGGGAACATTGAATACTGCGACGCTGTAGTCGCTCTGGGCGGTAACGGTCGTCTGGACGTCGAATTCTCCCTTGCCGCTGACCTGGGCACCAAAGGTTTCTCCGGACTGGCGATTGGAGAAACGGACAAACGCTCCGGCAGGCAACGGGGTGTTGCCTTGTAGACGCACGACGCCCTTGACGCTCACGGTGCCGACACTATTTTCGGCGGCGTCGATCTCGGTGTCGCTCGCCACGTCGACTTCCTTGTTCAGGCTGATCCACTCCTTGCCCGTGAAGTTGCGAATGCTGAGTGTGAAATGGCCGGGTGGAATACCCGTAAGAGCGATGACACCCGAGTTGATCTGCTGGCTACGCGCTTGAACCTGGATTGGAGTATCCAAAAGGCGCTGTTCCACGAACGCCGTCAGGGGACGGGTGGGGTCGGAACTGGCGTTGCGAATGCGGAGGTGAAGCGCCGGAACAGCCCGAAGATTCACGTCGGCGGTGGCACGTTCTCCGGGATGAAGTTGGATGGGCGCGGCGTTTTCGGAGTCGGTGACGTTCGGATAGTAGGTGGTCGGGTAGGTGACGTCGAGGGGCGCAGGCGCTTGGGAGTCCGGTCGTTCCGATGAGTCCAGGGCTACGTGTGAGTTGGACTGTCCGTCCGGGGAGAATGACACTGCCTCCTGCGGACTAGCCTGAGGATCCTGCGCGTACCAGGGTTGAGCCGAGACTGCGACCAGATAGGTCCCAGGACCCAAATGGCCGAAATGATAGCGGCCCTGTTCGTCCAAGGGGCCACGCGCCTGAAGATGAAATCCATTGGCGCCGGTCCCGGTGGTGCGTGTGAAAAGGATGGCTTCGCCGGCGCGGACCAGTTCGTTCTCCTCGTCGAACACAGTGCCTGAGATCGAGCCATCCGGAGTAAGGGGGAAGGTCAAGTCTTCCGAGATGAGGCCAGGACCTACCGCGACGGCGGTGGAGTACTGATCATGCTGCTGATAGGCCTGGGCGACGTATCCCTGTCGGTGCGCCGCGAGACTGTACTTGCCGGGCAAGACATGGTCGAAGGCAAAGCGACCATCGGCTGCGGTGAGAACCTGCTTCGTCTCATCGCGACGCTGGGTAGAGGTGATGATGACCTCTGCACCAGCCACGGGTTGCCCATCCACAAGGTTGACGATGGTACCGCTGATGCGGAAGTTCTGGATTGGCTTCGGAACGCTCGCGGTCTGCGCTGAAAGCAGATGCGCGCTTAGCAAAACAAGAACCCAGAGGATGAGGCGACGACGCGGCCGGGCGCTCATTCTTCACTTCCCCGCCTGGATAAGTTCGACGCTGGCGCTGGCCTGCTCATTCGGTGAGAGAGTGAGGCGAACAGCTCTTGAGAGATAGGATGCGAGCACTTCCGGGTTTCGGAATTCCAGACCCTCGACGGTATCGAACGCGAAGAGTCGGTAATCCCCCGGAGCCAGGGAATCAAATTGAAACTGTCCTGCGGGGCTGCTTTGCGTGAGCTTCGCCTGGTTCAGCGATCCCTGCTCCGGAATGAGAACGACGGCGGCGGCTGCAGCCTGATTGTCGGAATGCACACTCCCGGAAAGACGCGCACCATCGTCGCGCAGAACCACCTCCAGCGGATCAGGACGCCGACCAGGAGCGAAGACGAGGTCTTCCCGCAAAACGTCGGTCTGGCCACACCTCGCCGATTGCACGTACCAGGGCGAATTCGGCGAGAGTTCGACCGAATACCTTCCCGGAGTAATGTTTCGGACTGCAAGGATGGAGTTCTGTTCGTCAGCCTGGAATTCCGGTAACTCCAGTCGTGTCTCGGTGGAAATTAGACGGACCCGTGCGAGAGCATGTTGCTGGACGCTGATGGCCGCCGAATTTAGGTCTTGCTCCGGCCCCTTGCCCTCGACAACTTGGTTGGCGCCGGTTTGCTCCGGTGGGGCAGACGTTGCGGCATGCCGTGCTTCGACCGTGATCGGAAGGCGAATGGGCAAGCCAACGGCAAGTGTGACACCGGCGATGTCAGAATTGACCACCAGTGGCAGATCGGCTGCCAGAATTGCACCGTTCTGGTCGGGCGTACGAATCATCAGGACATACGGGCCGGCCGGAACCTTGGCCTCGAACTTTCCAGTCTGTGCGTCGAACCTTATGGGAGAGGTCACGGGCCCACCGGACTTGGTGGTGAACTGCGGGGCAGTCCCCATCCCCGACGCCAACCCGACCACGGCACCAGAAACTTTGAAGAGCGGCTCAGGCTTTAGCGCAAAGTCGGCCAGAGCCTGCTGTCCGGGTGAAATAGCAATCGGAGTCGCTGATTCAAGCTCGGAGACGCCCGGGTAGAACATCGCTCCGATCGCCTCTTCCCGCGAGATGCCTGCCCCGGCCCCCACCGCTCCAAAGACAGGCCCGGCTGCCAGCAGGTACAAACCCGGGGCCAGGTTGGCAACGCGGAACTGGCCGTTTTCGTCAGTGGAAGCCTGGCCGCGCTGCTCCCACCGTCTGCGGCCGTCGAAGATCCGTTGCTCAAGGATACGCACAGGCGCGTCCTCGAGCGGCTCCCCTTTCATGGTTAACACGTGGCCAGAGATCGTAGCTTCCGGGACAAGTTTGAGAATGATCGAAGGTGTGTTTGCGCCAACGTGAAAAAACATGGACGGACGGGCGCTCTCGGGGTGCAATTCCTGCTCATTGAAGAAGCCAGGCTTGCGAACGGCAAGGGCGATTTCGGCCTCAGGCAGATCCGCGAATTGAAAACGGCCTTCGGAATCGGTGAGGGTGGCGGGCGATGCGACGGGAAGATTCGCAACCTGCACCAGAGCGCGCCGGACAGGCTCGCCAGTCACCGAGTTCACCACGACTCCAGCAATGGCAAAGGCGCTGCGCGCGGGCACAAGGGTGTCGGGGGGGTCGCTCTGGGCTGAAGCACGCTTGGCAACCGTGAGCAGGCCGGCACAGAACGACAGCGCCAGAGCGCAGTTGACGGCCAATCCTGGACGCACGAAACGCATCGTCCGTCGATCTCGAACGGCACTGACACCGGGCAGCATCAGCAAGGTCCAATATTAGGCGATTCTAGCGAGAAGAGGTTCTCCTCCCGAAGCGGCAATCCAAGAAATGGATGCCAGCTCGGGGCAGCGAGATGCCCCGGTCGCCGGAGGTTCCGGTTGGCGGCCGTCGCTGAAATGTCCGAGTGTTTACCCGGAACGGGGCCCAGAAAAGGGGCTCCCTCTGCCCTCCCTCAATCTCGACGTCCGGCGAACAAGATGCCCCCGTTAGAGCTCGCTCATGGCTAATCCACATCGAACTCGACGACGCGCGGTTTCCATGAATTGCCCGCCGAATCCATTGCCTTCAGTTCCGCCCGATACGAGCCGGGCGGCAGCTTATCGACCGGGATCCTGAAACCGAGCGGGATGACTGGATTGCCCGCCTTTGCCGATTTTTCGAGGTTGACGAGACCCGAGTCGTCAACTTTTTTTTCGCCGCTCTTCCGGTCAACGACCACGTAAGCGACCCCGACTTTTAGCGGAGTCGCAGGCGCGTTAACCATGAGTGGCTCGTAGATCTCGAAATACATCACGGCATTGTCGGTTTTGGTGAAGTGGGTACCGCCGGTGGGTACCACCTGCATCCCCTGCACGACCAGAGGAGTGTGATCGGCGAGCAGGACGTCATCGAGTCCGGTCGCCATGTCGGAGACTCGATGTACGTCGCGACTTAGCGCCACGCCGCTGACACCGAATTGTTTGCCATCGTAGGCGTCCACAACCAACGGTCCTTCGATCTTTCCGAAAACGTCGCCGGAGCTGAACGCTACCTTCAGTGTGTATTGCCCGCAAGCTACATCGAACTGGTTTTCGTAATGGAGCGGTTGCTTTTGAAATTCCTGAACTTCTTTCTTCCCATCGAAGTCAAGATTGACGGTGTCGCTGAAGCGGGCAGCTACCGAGCCATCGGGTTTGTAGGCAATGCCAAGAATGTTAACTTCGGAATGTTGCTTGCCTTTTTCCTTCTCGAACCTGATGGAGTTGGAAGGAATCTCCATCGCGAGGTTCACGCGCGCGGTGTTAGCCGACTTGTAAAAAAACGGAAGAGCCATGGCGGCGGAAACATTGCCAGCCTGCGATCCGTTGGCGCGGCTCTCAAGATCCTTCTCGATGGGTTTGCCGGCGAGTGGATCCACCGGGCGTACGTTGCAATAGCCACTGCGCGAACGAACGATGGTTCCGCCGCGGTCGACCTTCACCTTGAGTGCGTGGCAGCGGCCTTCTGGCGAGATCGCTGGTGTGTATCCGAGAACGTAGTATTGGGTCTGTTCGCGAGCAATTTTCTCGAGTCCAGCGAGCAAGTCGTTCGTGTTGACAATGACGAACCCACCCGTACCCTCGGCCAGCTGATAAAGGATCTGCTGGTTGGTCGAAGCGCTCGGCGGGAACTGCGGGATGATCTGCCGAGGCTGATTGTAAGGGTTGTTGAAGTAGTTGGCATTATTCACACCAGAACCACTTCCGCCACCGCGGCTGCCGCCAGTACCGCCACCTCCGCCGCTGCCACCCTTGCCGCCTCCAGCGCCACCCCCTGTGCCGCCCCCACCTCCCTTACCGCCCCCACCTCCCTTACCGCCCCCACCTCCACCACCGCCAATCCCACCTCCTCCACCGCCCGGATGACCCCCACCTCCGCCACCGCCCCCGCCTCCGTGCTGTACCCGAAGGAGACGCGCATGACGGCGAGGCGTTTCAGCCGCGGTGTTCTGGTGAAGGTTTACGGGATGGACATGGCTCGAGCGCATGTCGAGCGGGACCCGAACTCGAGCACCGGGTGCGGGGCCCATCGCAGAAGGACCCCCGACCACCAATCCACGAACATCGATCGGATAGACTGCGACGTTCTCTCTGTTGCAGGTATCGACCACGGCGGTCAGCTCGGACTGGACTTCGGGCGACGTAGCGAAGCCGGAAGTCAGAAAGACCAGGCTCTTGCGCCCGGGGACATTGGTGAGATTCTTTGCCATCGTCCGCAGCGCTAACAAAACGCTCCGCTGGGCGAAGTCGGCTTCCGCGCTATAGAGCGTGGGCATCCCCAGCGACGCCACCTCAACCGGGTTCTGGGCGTTCGGATTGAGGTTGGAGAACTTCACGTCGGCGACTACCTTCCTGAGCCGCTCGGCGTCGGCCGTGAAGTTTTGCGGGATGCGGACGACACCGGTAAAGTCGGCGATCGCCATAAGGCGATTGGGACCAGCGTTGGCCGTGATGAATTTCGCGGCCGCATCGCGCGCACGCGCCTGATCACTTAGATCCATGGTCGAATTATCAAAAAACAAAACCAGGTAGTGCTTCTGCTCTTGAGCACTCGAACCAGGACTGGCTTCAAAAGAGAAACTCTTGACCTGTTGCTCCTTGTCGTCCTCCCAAACGCGAAAGTCCTTCTGGGCCAAATCCGTGAGGTAGTTGCCTTTCTTGTCAGTCACGATCGTATCGACCAGAACCAGGCGGGTTTCAGCCCTGATGAGCGGGGTCGGGTCCGGCGCCGACACCGGCTGTGCCGGTTGCTGCTGCGCGAAGGCCACGGGCGCGTGGACAGACAGCTTCCCTGCAGCGAACAGGACGATCAGAGCGAAGGCTGCGATCCAGAGTAGGCGACGGAACTTCATCTTTCACCTCTCAACTACGGAATCTCGATGGCGCCGTTGGCCGCGGAGAGTTGCCCTTCGGCATCGCGGACGACCAACCGGACGAGATAGCTGCCCGGCTTTACGTCAAAACTCGATTTCACTGTGATTCCTGAATTCAGTTTGTTTGCCAGGGTGTCGTCTTTCAAATGCATGTCGAGCACTTTTTGATTGCCGGTAATGTACTTGCCGTTGCGATCGAACAGACCAGACACGATTGTAAGGTTATTCGCGTTGCGGCCGTCCGCCTTGTGAAAATGCATTTTCTTGACGTCGACGTGCACGAGCACCGCGAGCTTGGCGTCGATATCGCTGGACTTGAAGAACTGCGTGTGGAGATCGATGGGAAGATCGTGCATTTCTTCCTGGGAGAACAGAGCATCCTCGATCTCCTGCTTGGCTTCCTCATTGGGATCTGCCGCCTGCCTGGGAGCGTAGTAACCCCGACGAGCGAGGATCGTAAGCTTCGGAGATTCCTTGAGCGTCACTTTCAGAGCGTGAAAGGCACCGTCGAGCTTCAAGTTTTGCGGCGAGAAACCCAGAACGTAGGAGTACTCAGGGGCGGCAGCGATGCGATGGAAGCCTTCGTCGAAATCGTTGCTGTTATGGAAGAAGGAACCGCCGGTGCCATTCGCCAGGTCAGAAAGGACGTTGGCTTCATCCGAGGCGCTGTCGGTGGTGTACAGCATCTTCTGGTTCATGATCTGAGGCGGCAACGGGTGATCGTTGCTGATGTCCCCATTCATGTCGGGAGTATATAAACCGCGCGCATCGAGCGAACTGATAATGATTTGTGAGCGCAGAGCACGGTCGATGAGATCGTGATAGTCAAACTCCATCCGGGGCGTCAAGAAACCGGGAGATAACAATAGAACGGTCCTCTGACCCGGCATGATGGCGATGCGCCGAACCACATCCTTCAGGACAGACAGCGTAACCTGGCTCTCGTGCTGTCCAATACCTAGAGCCGATGCAGCCGCGCCCGCAGCCATGCCTTGGGCAGCCAATTCCATCCGAGGGTCATCATTGAAGGCGCAATGGAGTGCATCGGCGGCAGCGACCTGTAGTGCCGTGGGATCGTTTTTATTTTCAATCAGATCGGCCATGTAGTAGGTAACGTCAGGACATCCAGGCTGTCCACTCCGCGCGATAGAGCGCGGTTGCAGCTGACCCAGGCTTTGATGCAGCTTTTCGCGATTGTCGGTGAAATCGAGATTGCCCTGGCCGGACGTGGTGAAGACCGCCGCGCGATCGGTGGGAGCGAGGGTCGCCATATGACGTTCGGCGGCGTCGCGTACCCGGGCCAAATCGCCGAACGCGATATGCACATCGTCGAAAACGTATGCCACGTAGTGATCCGGAGCAATCGGCGGTGGCAAAACGGAACTATTGGAGCTCTCCTCAGCCGCTTTCTGCTCGGCTTGCTGCGCGGCCGCCGCCTTTACGCCGGGTTGCTCCACGGAGAATTCCTTGATCACCTGAGGCCTGCGATTGTCGAAGAGTGCAAAATCCTCCTGGTGCAGATTGCCGATGGCCTGGCCCTTTGAGTCTCGAACCACCACCCGCACCAGAACGAGGTTGACTTTGACCTTGAAAGTCGTGAGTTCGTCGCGCGAACTAATTTCCTGCGAGGAGTTGCTCGCGGCGGGAGGCAATGCCGCGGGAGCAGTTGACACCGGTTCCGGCTTCGCACGCTCGGTTTGGGCCCGGATCTGCGCCGCGCCCAGAAACAAGAACAGACCCAACCATAGGCACGAACAAGCCTTCAGGGAGGCGTGCAGCGGGTGTGCCCCGAGAGTCGATGTTGATGTCACGTGCGAAACCCCCGGAACGGTGGGCGAAGACCGGGCCAGAATCCAAGGCCGCAAGTATATCCGAGATTGGCGGGGACCGATACGGAGTGTTCGATTCCGAGGCGACTTATCTGCTTGAAAACTTAGCCCCCAACAACGAGCTTCGGGGCGGCCGAAACAAGAGGTTGGGTTGCTGGTGGCCTGATCATTGGGACGTCGAGCGCCTGAAGAATTGCCATTTATTCATGTTGGCCGGGACCGCAACGTCGAAGAAACCAACCATCATTTCATTGTAGGTTTGGTCGCCCCAGGCGACCGCGCTATCCGGATCGGGGTTGTGAGCATTTTTGGAAGTGTTGTCATACCACGCCACGGCTTCTAACTCGGTACCGGCCTTAATCAGACGAGGCTGGGCGAGACGATAACTGAGCTGCCAGTAGAAATCGTAGTTTACGCGCAGCAGCGTCTTGGTCTTGTGCCTGGAGTCAATGAGGTTGTACTCGAAACGCTTGCCCCGCAGGTGCATATGCGGGAAGAAGCTGAGCAGAATCGCGTCATTGGGAAATGTACCGTGGACCTCGACGCGGTAGTTGTCAGTGTTGGGAGGAATGGGGATGGGGTCATGGTCGTTGGCGAGCTGCAGCGTCAGAATGCGCCGTCTGGGCGGTTGTTTGGCGAAGACCATGCCCACACTCGTCCGATCTTCGCCCGGTCGACCATTGGTGGTGTAGTGCATCTGGAAGACCAAGTCGGAATGGGCAGGTATGAATTTCGCCATGCCAGCGGGCCAACGGTCGGGGGAACTGCCCGGGGCGTAGACGAGCAGCATGTCGCTGTCTGTTTCATGGGCTTGGTGGCGCAGTTGGGGGTCGTTGAGCGTGGATGCCGTGAAGGGCACGTTGAGCGGAGCGTCTCGCAACCAGCTGGACTCAGGCGGGCGGACGTAGACGACGGCGTGGTGAACGTTGGCCAAACTGGAAGGCCGGATCTCGGACATTTGAATCCACTGGTCCTGCGTGAACTGAGTCGGCACGATTTCGTAGGTGTACTCGACGTCGCCTTCTTCCGGAATCAGAACTGCCTTGGGCATTTGGAGGATGAAGTCAGGTTGGGGAATGTTCCAGCCCTTGGTCCAATGTGGGGGTGGCGGCGCATCCTTCGGATTCCCTTCGGGAGTCTTTGCATCCGACCATGCGGAGAGCGTCGCGATCTGCCTTTCGGTGAGCGACGGGTCGTCAGAGAAATTGCCACAGCAGGGATCGGCAAACCACGGCGGCATCCGTTTGGAGCGGACATCCCGGGCGATGAGGCCTGCCCAAGTCTTGCTCTCCGCATAGCTGACGAGGGGCATCGGAGCAATTTCGCCCGGGCGGTGGCATTGCTGGCAATGCTGCTGAAGGATAGGCAGCACGTCACGGTAGAAATTGGGGACTGCGGGAGTTGAAATCCTGCCGCACCGTGGGGCTCCCAGGGCAAGAGCGACAACCATAGAACCAACCCCCGCGAACCCTACGCGAGGCATCCGGATTACTTCGCGACCGCCCAAGTAAGGCCATCCACGGACGCACCGGCGTCGATTATCTTTTCGACGGTCCAATCAGAAGTGCGAATCGCGGCGACCTTACGACTGGCATCGCAGGACACATAAGCGACGGACCCATCCGGACGCACGAGGACCTCTTGAGGTACCGCCGGGACTGTAACGGTACGAGCGACCTTCATCGCGTCAAGGTCAACGACCGCAACCTGATCACCGGAGCGTAGCGGAACGATCAGCCAGCGTCCGTCAGGCGTGGGCGTCGCGCCATAGCCCAGCGCTGGCAACGAAATCCAAGTCTTCAGCTTGTTGGTGGCAGTGTCGATGACAGCGAGTTGGGGCTTGGACTGGTCCGCCGTGAAGAGCAGATGGTCATCCACGGATAGGCCAATGCGCTGCACGCGCGGAGCGACCGGAATGACGGCGATCAGCTTGCGGGCCTCGAGGTCCAGAACGGACACCGTACCGGGCCCCACGTTGGCGGTATAGCCGCGGCGGCCATCGCGGGAAATGGCGAGCATGTGGGATTCGGGCTGTCCGGTGGACAGTGAATCCACAACCTTCAGGGTGCGGGGATCGACGATGGTCACTGACTTATCGATTTCGGTGGTTACGTAGAGAAGTCCATCCTTCGGTCCGACGAGCGGACAGTGCGGACGAACGCCGTGGCCGAAGTCAACCGTGCCCACCACCTTGTGGGCCGACACATCGATGACAACCAGGGTTCTGCCGTCCGTACCGGGTTGTCCGACACCCGAGTTGCCATAGATAGGTGCGTAAACGAACCGCCCGTCGGGAGAGGCAACCAGTTCGTGCGGTGTGATCGCGCCGGCATCCACGCTAGCGATCTGTCGCCCCAGTTCCGGGTCGATAAAACCGATCGTGTGATCTCCCTTGTTCGCAACCAAAAGTAGAGGCGTCTGAGCGCCCGGTTGGGAGCCTTCCATCTCAGAGGCTAGCGCCATGGCCACAAACGTGAGCATCAGCGGCAGGACGAAGCGGGTGTAAGGCATCGGAACTCCTGTCTCTATGCAAGAGACGAGTCTACCGCAAAAGAGAGATGGCTGAGGAATCTTTGCCTTGCGCGCCCGTGTGCCAACGCACGTTGTGGGGCGGAGGGTAGTGATTCGCGTCACCAAAGGCGCAAAGGACCGCAACGATTGGGCAGGATTAATACCCTTTCCGCTTGTCAACAACAGCCAGCAGGGGCTGGTGCGCGAGATAGCGGCGCAGATTCTCGTGAATCAGTTCGTAGTGGCGGAACCACAGTTTCTCAGTGAGAGCGGCGGTGTGCGGTGTGATCAGGAGGTGGTCGATATCCCAGAGCGGGGACTCGGCGGGCAGAGGTTCTTTCGGGAAAACATCGAGGGCGGCTCCGGCAATTCGGCGATTGCGGAGAGCGGCGGCCAAGGCGACTTCGTCGATCAACGGGCCGCGGCCTACATTGATGAGACAGGCATCGGGTTTCATTCTGGCCAGGCGGGCGGCGCTCATCATTGTGGTGGTGCCGGGAGTAACTGGAGCAGCCAGCACGACGTACTCCGATTGCGCGAGAACTTCGTCGAGTTGCGCGAATGGAAAAACGGCCTGGACGCCTTCGGGTCGTCCCTTCTCGGGATGCTCTCGAACTGCGATGACGCGCATGCCCAGGGCAGCGGCGCGCTTGGCGACTTCGCGCCCAATGCTCCCTGCACCGATCAGACCGAGGGTGGCGCCCGCGACTTCACGGATACGCGGAAGTTCGTCCCAGAGCGTCTCTTGGCCCCAGATGTGCTTTTTCTGAAGACGAACGGCCTGCGGGATTTTCTTGGCGAGCGCGAAGATCTGTGCGATGACGTGCTCGGCGACGACCGGGCCGTGCACTCCTCGGGCGTTGGTGAGGATGATATCGCTCTCGACCAGTTCCGGGCACATGAGCTGGTGGACGGCGGCGGCGGGAGAGTGAATCCAGCGGAGTTTGCGGGCGGACCTGATTTGCTCGGGACGAACGGACCAGGCGATCAGAACTTCGGCGTCAGGGATCTGCGCGTCGAGATTTTCATAGCCTGGGAGGTGGGCCACCTCGACTTGCGGAAATGCGAGTTGGAGTCTTTCGGAAACCCAAGACGGAGCGTTCCAGAGTGCGAAGCGATGGTGGACGACGATGAGAAGCTTCATTCGCTGGAGAATCCTGGCCGAAGACGCTGCGCACACGCAGGATCTTCTAAGGCGAGTCGCCTATTTCTGGTTCAAGGGCACCCGCAGATCTCGCCCCGTCATCTCTTTCGGCTCGGTCAGATTCAGCATGCCGAGGATCGTAGGGGATATGTCGCGCAGCGAGCCGTTCGGCCTCAGCGTGAACTGTTTCGCGTCTTCGCTGACCACGACGAAGGGGACTGGATTGGTGGTGTGGGCCGTGTGCGGGCCGCCGGTGGCAGGATCGATCATCTGTTCGGCGTTGCCGTGATCAGCAGTGATGAGCATGGCGCCGCCACGGGCTTTCACGGCTTTCTCGATCTCACCCAGACAGGCGTCGACAGTTTCGACAGCCTTGATGGTCGGTTCGATCTTGCCAGAGTGACCAACCATATCGGCGTTGGCGAAGTTCACGATCATCACGTCGAAGGTGCCCTCCTCGACCGCCTTCATGACCCCTTGCGCAATGCCCGCAGCCGACATTTCCGGCTTCAGGTCATAGGTAGCAACTTTCTGCGATGGAACCAGCAGCCGTTCTTCTCCCGGAAAGGGTTGCTCGACGCCCCCGTTGAAGAAGTAGGTTACGTGCGCGTATTTCTCGGTTTCGGCAACGCGGAGGTTGCGCAGCTTTGTCTGCCCCATCACGTTGGCAAGGATGTTGGCCATCGATTCTGGCGGAATGACCACCGGGAGGGTGAAGTTTTTGTCGTACTGCGTCATGCAGACATAGTGCAGATGGTTGGGTACACGGTCGCGCGGGATTCTGCTGTCGAGCTCGTCGGCGCCGGGGAGATCTCGACCGCCTTGCCCATTGAGGCCGCTGTTGCGGGCAAGGGCTCGCGTGATCTGGCGGACCCGGTCCGCGCGGAAGTTGAAGCAGATACAGGAGTCCTCGTCGCGAATCGTCGCTAGTGGCCCGCCCTTGTTATCGACACAGACGAAGGGAATGACAAACTCGTCGGTGAGTCCCTTGTTATAGGAATCCTTCATAGCTTGGACGGGATCCACGTAATTGCCTCCCTCGCCATCGCCGAAGACCATCGCGTTATAGGCCTTGGCAATACGCTCCCAGCGACGATCGCGGTCCATCGCGTAATAGCGGCCACTCACGCTGGCGATCTTGCCAGAGTTGTACTCGCGCATTTTCTGCTGAAGTTGTCCGAGGTAGCTCGCGCCGCTCGTGGGCAGAGTGTCTCGCCCGTCCATGAAGGCATGGACAAAGACCCGGTCAACCCCCTGCTGCTTGGCCATCTTCAACAACGCATAGAGATGCGCCTGCTGCGAGTGCACCCCGCCATCGGAGACCAAGCCGAACAGGTGCAGGCGGCGTCCACCGGTGCGGGCGTGTTTCAGGGCTGCGACGATCGTCGGGTCGGAGAACAAGTCGCCGTTCCGGATCATCAGATCAATGCGCGTGATGTCCATGTGAACAATGCGGCCGGCGCCGATGTTCAGGTGTCCCACTTCGCTGTTGCCCATCTGTCCCTCGGGCAGGCCGACAAACGGTCCGCTGGTGTGGACCACGGTGTGAGGATAATCCCGCAGCAGGCGGTCGTAAGTGGGCTTGCGAGCAAGCGCGATCGCATTGGCTTCGGTCTTGGGGCTGTAGCCCCATCCGTCGAGGATGACAAGGATGAGTGGTTTGGGGCGCATTCAGCGGTTAGCTCCTGGCCTGTGGCTGCTGGCTTGCAGCCTTCGGCAGTTAGGGATCAGGAAGACTCGCCCTCGATTACACGCACCGGGCGTAAAGTATGTCTAATCGCCGGGCCATGACACACCCGGGAAACGAGCACTAGTTCTTATTGGTCGCCGGTTTTCGGTTGCTCGGTTTTCTTTTTGCGATTTTGCTTGGCCATGTCCTCGGCCTTGCTCATGACTTTGTCCATCATGGCCTGGATGCGTGGAGCTGCGGCTTGCATGGACTCGGCTGTCATGGCGGGCATTTCGCGCAAGAGCTTCTGGCCCGTGGGCGACGAGTAGAAGGTGCTCATGGCCTCGACATCGCTCCGGGACAGATGCTTCTGGTAGACCGGGACCATGTCGTCGATCATGCCATCCACGGGCATGTCCTTCATGATGTCGGAGGTGAACTGGTCCATGCGGGCGAGATCTTCTTCGGTAATTTCGGGTGAACGCTTTTTCAGTCCCTCGTGGATCATGGCGCGTTGCTGCTTCGCGACAGATTCCATGACCGTGCGCATCTGATCCCGGATATTCATGACGTCGAACAGCTTCACGACATCCTCGCGGGAGGCAGGAGGGTCCGACTGGGCAAGCAGCGGGAAACCCGCCATCGCCAAGCACAGCAGAACGAACAAACAACGTGTTTTCATGGTGACTCCTGAATGTGCTTCCGCTTTGCCCTTAGACCTACATCGACTGGATTGGCCTCGCGGCACCTCGAAACGCTGTAGCCTGAGAAACTCTCGGATCCGGCCGGCAGCTCTTTTTCATCGCTTGCAGTTCAGAGCTTCCAATCCAAGAAATCGGGCACTGGCGCCCAGGTCTTGTTCGATCCGCAGGAGTTGATTGTACTTGGCGATGCGGTCCGTGCGGGACGCGGAGCCGGTCTTAATCTGGCCCGCGCCGGTTGCGACGGCCAGGTCTGCGATAAAAGTGTCTTCGCTTTCGCCGGAGCGATGCGAGATGACCGAAGTGTAGTCGTTACGGCGCGCCAAATCGATCGCATCGAGAGTTTCGCTGACCGTACCAATCTGGTTCACCTTGATCAGAATCGAGTTGGCAATTCCTTTGTCAATGCCTTCTTGCAGACGCTCGGTGTTGGTGACGAACAGATCGTCTCCGACCAGTTGAATCTTGCTGCCGACCAGTTCGGTAAGCCTCTTCCAGCCCTCCCAGTCGTCCTCGGCCAGGCCATCTTCGATCGAAACGATCGGGTAGTCGTTCGTCCACTTGGCCCAGAAGCGCGCCATGTCATCGGAACTGCGGCTGGACTTGTCGGACTTCTTGAAGACATACTTGCCGTCCTGATAGAACTCACTGGCCGCCGGGTCAAGGGCAATGGCGATTTCCTTGCCGGGCTTGTAGCCCGCTTGCTGGATCGCTTCCAGAACCACTTCTATGGCCTCGACGTTGGACTTCACGGATGGAGCGAAGCCGCCTTCATCGCCGACCGCCGTGTTGTAGCCCCGTTTCATCAGCACACCCTTCAGTGTATGGAAGACCTCGACACCCCAACGGAGGGCATCGGAAAACGACTCCGCGCCGACGGGCATGACCATGAATTCCTGGAAGTCGACGTTGTTATCAGCATGGGCGCCGCCGTTGAGGATGTTCATCATGGGCGTGGGGAGCAGGTTGGCGCCCGCGCCACCCAGGTAGCGATAGAGGGGCAAGCCGTACTCCAATGCCGCCGCGCGGGCAACGGCCATCGAGACCGCCAGAATCGCGTTTGCGCCCAGCCGACCTTTATTCTCGGTGCCGTCGAGTTCGATCATCGTGGCGTCGATGGCCCGCTGATCGGAGGCGTCCGCGTTGGCCAGAGCTTCGGCGATTTCGCCGTTTACATTCTCGACGGCCTTGAGAACACCTTTGCCGAGATAGCGATTGGTGTCTCCGTCGCGGAGTTCGACGGCTTCATGCTCGCCGGTCGAAGCACCGCTCGGTACGATTGCACGACCCTTCGCGCCACTGGCCAGTTGGATTTCGGCTTCGACGGTGGGGTTTCCGCGAGAATCCAGGATTTCTTGCGCGTGGATGGAAGAGATATTAGTGCTGGGCATGCTTTCCTCTTTCGATTCAGCAAAGACAGAAAAATATCCCTGAGCTTCTCTGCCCGTAGGGCGATCGCCGCTTACCGGGAGTCGGCGCCGTTGCAAAGGACCCACTCCTAAAGTAGAGCGTTGCTCAGAGTGAACCGAAGATTATATCGGAAGGCCTTCATGCCCTATGTGACAACCGACACCGGGACCGCATGTGATCCCCTGCATGCGACCCTACAGTGGTTGTGCGTCGCCTGGCGGCAGGACGAAATAGTTCAGTGGTGCTCGCGACAAATTCCTGGGCTTGGGGTTCACGGGTGTGGGCGGCGCCATTCGGCTAGCCCACCCGCGAGCACTTGCCAGACGTGCCTCTTGTGGTTCGCTCGCGCTTTCGCCGGTTGTAGCCCGATTAGGCTTGTTTTACAGTCAGTTACCAGATGGTCGATCACACAGATACGTTGCAGGTGGGGGCAAGAGCGCCGGAGTTTTCCTTGGAGGCGGCCAACCGCGACGGCATCTTGACGCTCTCGGGTTTCTTGAAACGCGGCTTGCTGGTTCTGGAGTTCCTGCGGGGAACCTGGTGACCAAATTGCGCCGAGCGCATGACTCGGGTCGAGTCCAACAAGGAACAGATTGCGCAATCACGGGCAGAACTAGCTTTTATCGCTGCCGAGAAGCGCGATGGAGTATTCAGGCCGACGAAATTCCTGGAGAAGAAGCCTATTTCGTTTCCGTTCCTGCTGGATGAGGATCGGATCGTCACAAAGGCATACGGTTTGTATCACCGGTTCGGTATGGACGCTCTGAATATTGCCCATCCGGCGACACTCGTGATTGATCGGGAGCGGACAGTCCGCTACATCTACCGCGGAGAGAATCAGCATGACCGGGCACCGCTCGAACAGGTGATGGCAGCAGTGAAGCAGGCGGCGGGGCCAAACTTGTAGGTTCCAACCGTAGGTTTCATCGCTTAGCCATGCAAAAGCAGGGAGAGGCATCGTAGGAGGAATGATGAGTAAGGTTTTGGCGACTGTGGGCGCGATGTTGCTGGTGGGATCGGCGTGGGCGCAAGGCTCACCTTCGATCCCGGAAGGGACACCAATGAAAGTTAGGCTGGAGACCACGATCTCCACCTTCAGCAGCAAGGTGGGCGACCCCTTCCAGGGAAAGATCTCCGAGCCGGTCGTGGTGGGCGGCAAGACCGTGATTCCTGTGGGCGCGGTCGTCGAAGGGCGCGTCACCCAGCTGAGCGAGCCTCGGCGGATCAAGGGTAAACCCACAATCGGGATTTTCCCTGAGCACATCGTCATGCCCGACGGGCAGCGCTCTATGCTTAACGCCGTGCTCGTGGATACCGATATCAAGGGTACCGACGTGAACGAGGAGGGGCAGTTCAAGGGGGCAGGTCACGACCGTCGAGACCAGATCGAAGTGGCCGGCGGGACTGGCGCGGGCATGCTGGTTGGCGGTCTGATCGGTAGCGGACCAGGATTGTTGATTGGCGGCGTGATCGGCGCCGGTGCAACCACGACGCACTGGCTTGTGCAGCGGCATTCGGCAGTATTGCCTTCCGGGACACAGTTGATGCTGGAATTGAGCCGTCCCCTGGCGATGTCCAACGCGGCGGGTAGGGCGGGGCAGTAAATGGGCTAGGGTCTAGACCTTGGCGGGCGGCTTTACCTGCCGGGAGCCCGTGCTCCGGCTCTTTTCCGTTTCACTCCCGATGAGGGTGGAACCCCCTCTAGCCGCAAGGACTGTAGGTTCTCCCGGCCGGATCGACCTCCATCCGAAACTGATCCTCATCGCCGACGAAGAATTTCTGAGATGCGGCGAAGCTTTCGTCTTTGCCGACCGCCTCGCCCCAGATCATCCCGCCCTTGCACCAGCCAGCGTTGGAGAGCGCCCTGCGCCCCTTTCCCGACTCGTAGAAGTACTGGTCATCGGCCCAACCTTCCGGCAAATGCGACGAGGTTTGTGCCGTGCCATTGCGATCCAGACGGACAAGTTGATACTTCCCTTCGCGCGGCAGCGGCGGCGCATTTGAAATCTGATATTTGATACGCACCCAGCCCACGTATCCGGCAGGAATCAGAAATACCGACGGGGGTCGCCGGTGCAGAAACAGGTCGAGGATAAAAGGCCCGTAGACGAATATCCCCACCAGCAGCGGCAGACTGAGTACCAACAGAACCATCGTTCCGGAGCGAACCTGGGACACGCTTACCGCCGCTTCCCCGCCACCCGCTCTGCGTGCAGATGCTGGAGTGCCTGTACCCGCACTTCTCCACGCTGCAGCGCCGCAATCCCCTCCGCGGCTGCCCGTGCGGCCGACAGTGTTGTGATGGTCGTAATCCGTGCGGTGACTGCCGCACGCCGGATGGCCTTCTCGTCAAACCACGGGTCGGCGCCGTGGGGCGTGTTAATGATCAACTGGATCCGCTCGCCCTTGATCAGGTCGACCACGTTCGGGCGGCCTTCTTTCACTTTGTAAACGCGCTCCACGCTCAGGCCCGCCTCTTCGAGAACGTCCGCCGTGCCAGCCGTAGCCACCAGCCTGAACCCCATGTCCACAAAGCGCCGCGCAACCTCGGCCACGTGGGGCTTGTCATGATCGGTCACGCTAATGAACACCGATCCCTGGATTGGCAGTTTCTGGCCGGCTGCAATCTGCGCTTTCGCGAAGGCTTCACCGAAGTTGTCGGCGACGCCCATGACCTCGCCCGTAGAGCGCATCTCCGGACCGAGCACCGTATCCACCCCCGGGAACTTGCTCCACGGAAACACCGGCGACTTCACGTAATAGCAGCGGCCGGTATCGAGATCCTTCCCACCCTCGACTTGCTCGGGCAGAAACTCCCGCAACTTGCGTCCGGTCATGAGCCGGGAGGCGATTTTTGCCAGCGGTACGCCGGTTGCCTTTGAGACGTACGGGACAGTACGCGATGCTCTCGGGTTCACTTCGAGTACGTAAACCTTCCCGGCTTCAGAGCCGTTACCCTTCGACCCACCGTTCGGCGTGCGCGGGATGGCGAACTGAATGTTCATGAGCCCGACGACCTTCAGGGCGCGCGCCAGCTTAAAGGTGTATTCCCGCATCCGCTGGAGGTGAGGTCCCGGAATGTCCACCGCGGGCAGCACACAGGAAGAGTCGCCGGAGTGGATGCCAGCCTCCTCGATGTGCTGCATGATCCCGGCGATGACCACGTCTTCGCCATCCGAGAGAGCGTCTACGTCGACCTCAATGGCGTCTTCAAGGAAATGGTCGATCAACACGGGGCGGTCCTGCGAATACTCCACCGCCTCCTTCATGTAGCGGACAACAGTATCTTCATCGTAGGCGATCACCATCGCCCGACCGCCCAGAACATAGGACGGCCTCACCAACACGGGATAGCCCACGCGCTTGGCGCCTTCGACCGCTTCCTCCAGCGAGGTGGCCATGGCCCCGGGAGCTTGCGGGATCTGCAACTCATCGAGCAGCTTTCCAAACCGTTTGCGGTCTTCTGCCAGGTCAATCGACTCCGGCGAGGTTCCAATGATGGGAACCCCCGACGCCTTCAGCGGCAGGGCAAGATTCAGGGGTGTCTGCCCGCCGAATTGCACAATCACTCCGACCGATGCTCCGCCCGAGACCTCGTGCTCGAATACCGCAAATACGTCTTCCAGGGTCAGCGGCTCGAAGTACAGCCGATCACTGGTGTCGTAGTCGGTCGAAACCGTTTCCGGATTGCAGTTGATCATCACGGTCTCGTAACCGTCTTCGTGCAGTGCGAACGAAGCGTGGCAGCAGCAATAGTCGAATTCGATGCCCTGCCCGATGCGATTCGGACCGCTGCCCAGGATGATCACTTTCTTGGTGCTGGTCGGCGCGGCCTCGTCCTCTTCCTCGTAGGTCGAGTACAGATACGGGGTATAGCTCTCGAACTCCGCGGCGCAGGTATCCACGCGTTTGTACACCGGCATGACGCCGTGTTTTCTCCGCAGGTGTCTTACTTTCTCCGCTCCGCCCTTGTCGCTGAGCCGCCAAACCGCCGCCAGCCGCCCGTCGGAGAAGCCCATGCGTTTGGCATCGCGCAGCACCTCGGTCGGAATCGAGTCCATCGGGTGCTTCTCCAGCTCAAGCTGCATGTCGTTGATCTCTTTGAGCTGGTACAGAAACCACGGGTCCATCGACGTGACCTTGGCCAGCTGCTTGACGGTGTAACCCTGGCGCAGCGCATAGCGAACGTACGACAAGCGCTCCGGATGCGGTGTCACCAGCCTCTGGGTCAGGATCTTTGGCTCGATCTTCTCCGAGCCAACCTTCCTTCCTGTATCCAGAGCGCGCACCGCTTTCAGCAGCGCCTCCTTGAAGGTGCGGCCGATCGCCATCACTTCGCCGACCGATTTCATCTGCGGTCCCAGGCTCTCATCCGCACCAGGAAATTTCTCGAACTGCCATTTCGGAATCTTGACGACGACGTAGTCCAGGGTCGGCTCGAACGAAGCTGGCGTCTTCCGGGTGATGTCGTTCGGAATCTCGTCCAGCGTGTAGCCCACGGCCAGCTTGGCGGCAATCTTCGCGATCGGGAACCCCGTGGCCTTGGACGCCAGGGCCGAGGACCGCGATACGCGCGGGTTCATTTCGATTACCACCATCCGCCCGGTCTCCGGGTTCACGCCGAACTGGATGTTAGAACCTCCGGTCTCCACTCCGATCTCACGAATCACCGCGATGGAGGCATCGCGCATCGCCTGGTACTCGCGATCGGTTAACGTTTGCGCTGGAGCCACGGTGATCGAGTCGCCGGTATGCACACCCATTGGATCGAAGTTCTCGATCGAGCAAATGATGATGACGTTGTCCTTGAGGTCACGCATCACCTCGAGTTCGTATTCCTTCCAGCCCAGCACCGATTCCTCGATCAGGGCCTCGTGCACCGGGGACAAATCAAGTCCTCTCGCTAGCACCTCCATCAACTCTTCACGATTGAAGGCGATCCCGCCACCGGTCCCGCCCAGCGTGAACGACGGACGAATGATCACCGGGAACCCGATCTTTCCCGCGAATTCCAGCCCGTCCTTCAGATTGTTCACCAGCGCTGACTTGGGAACGTCCAGGCCGATCTTCTGCATTGCGTCTTTGAAGAACAGCCGGTCTTCGGCTTTTTTGATCGCCGCGATGTTCGCGCCAATCAACTGCGCGTTGTACTTGTCGAGCACGCCGCCATCGGAAAGCTCGACGGCCAGGTTCAAGGCCGTCTGCCCCCCCACGGTGGGCAGAACCGCAAAGCCGGCGCGCGGCGACATTTCCCGCTCGATGCGAATGATCTCTTCCAGATATTCGCGCGTGAGCGGCTCGATGTAGGTGCGGTCAGCAATCTCCGGATCCGTCATGATGGTCGCCGGATTCGAGTTGGCCAGCACCACCTCAAAGCCCTCAGCCTTCAGCGCCTTGCAGGCCTGCGTGCCCGAGTAGTCAAATTCCGCCGATTGCCCGATCACAATGGGCCCGGAGCCGATGATCAGAATCTTGGAGATGTCAGTTCGTCTGGGCATGAAAAATCAGTCGTTGGTTGTTGGTCCCCTGGTCCTTGGTGGCCTGGCCCTCCCGAGCAATTTACGGGCAATTCACGGGCAGCCGGCAACCCGATTACCGCTCGCTGCCCTTCCAATCCTCCATCATCTTCACGAAATCCTTGAACAGGTAATGGGAGTCGTGAGGCCCGGGCGCTGCCTCCGGGTGATACTGCACGCTGAACAGCGGCAGATTCCGGTGCCGCAATCCCTCCAGCGTGTTGTCGTTTAGATCGATGTGCGTCAACTCCACTTCACTGTGCGGCAACGAGTCTGGATCCACCGCGAAGTTGTGGTTATGCGCCGTGATCTCGATCTTCCCTGTCCCGATCTGCTTTACCGGATGGTTCCCGCCGTGGTGCCCAAACTTGAGCTTGTAGGTCTTCCCGCCCAAGGCGATTCCGATCAGCTGATGGCCCAGGCAAATCCCGAAGATCGGCTGCCGCCCCATCAAGCGCCGAATGTTGTCGACTGCGTAGCCGCACGGTTCCGGATCGCCCGGCCCGTTCGACAGGAAAATTCCATCCGGCTTCAGGGCCAGCACATCTTCCGCCGGAGTCTCCGCCGGGACCACCGTCGTCTTGCAGCCCTCGCCCCGCAGTTTCCTCAGGATGTTCTGCTTGATGCCATAGTCGTAGGCGACCACGTGAAAGCGCGCCGGCTCATCCTTTACGCCCACCACCGCCACCGGCTCGTGCGAGCGCTCACCGAGTTCCCATACGTAGGGCCGCTTCGTGCTCACAACCTTTGCCAGGTCGGTACCGTCCATCTTCGCAATGGACCGGGCCTTGGCGACCAGCTTGTCGGTGTCACCCTCCATGGTCGAGATCACCCCGCGCATCACTCCGTGGTCGCGCAGATGCCGCACCAGAGCCCGCGTGTCGACGTCGGCCAGTACCGGGATCTTGAACTGCTCCAGATATTCCTCGGCCACCTGCTGCGAGCGCCAGTTGGAGCTGACTTTCGAGAACTCGCGGACGACCAGTCCTTCGATGTAGGGATGGGTGGCCTCGTTGTCCTCAGGATTGGTGCCGTAATTTCCGATTTCGGGGTTGGTGAGAACGACGATCTGTCCCGAATAGGAGGGGTCGGTGAAAATTTCCTGGTAACCGGTGATGGAAGTATTAAAAACTACTTCCCCGTAGCATTCGCCTTTGGCGCCGTAGCCTTTGCCTCGGAAGATGCGCCCATCTTCGAGTGCAAGGATAGCCTGCATTCCCGCTCCCGGGTGTGGATTTTAGAGATTCTAGCAAGGAAGCCGCGCAGCACCAAGAGTTCCAGGGGCACCTCGAGCAGTTTTCCACGCAATTTGTGTGGAAAACCCGAACCGCAAGAGGTCCTGGAAGCCCCAACCTAACGCAACCGTCCCAGCTTATCCATCGGCCAATATCCGAACACGGCTTTGCCGAAGATGTACCCGTCTTTTACGGGCCCGAAATCACGGCTGTCGTTCGACATGCTCCGGTGATCTCCCAGCATGAAGTAGCTGCGGGCAGGCACCACCAGTTCCGGATAGGAGCGTTCGTCGGTATAGGCCGGCGGCACGTAGTCCTCGTCGATGGCCTCGTCGTTGACATAGACCTGTCCGGAATCGATCCGGATCCGGTCGCCGGGCACTCCGATCACCCGCTTGATGTAGCTCTTCGAAGGATCCCGCGGATAACGGAACACGACGATATCGCCGCGTTCGATCGGCTCCCACCGATAGACGAACTTGTTGACGAAGATTCGTTCCTGGTCGTCGAGCGACGGCATCATGCTCGTGCCCTCGACCTTCACGGGTTGATAGAGGAAGACGATGATGAAAGCGGAAATTGCCAGGGAAATGATCAGGTCGCGCAGCCAAACCGCCAACACGGGAGCAGTGCGCGCGGGCGCCTTGCTGGCTCGTTCTCTCTGATCGTCCTGCGAGCGGGGAGCCCCCACGGCTTGCATGATTAGTAATTCTATACGTTCCATTCATCGGCTGCGTCGGGAATCCGCGGCCCCGATGCCGGACGACGGTAGGATGGCGAGCCCGGTGTACCATCGGATACCCGTCCCTGATGCGGCCAACCTCGACGGCGGGTTACAATATTCGATGTACGAGGATTCTTCGCTATGTTCAAGCGCGCATTGGTCTTGGCATTCGTGTTCACGGTAACGCTGACGCTGTCGGCGCAGTGGGCCGCCCCGCAGGAGGATCAGGGAGTCCCAGCCTACAACGCTGCCCCTCCACCCAAAGGAAAAAAGCTGCCACCCATCCTGCCCAAAGAGAATCTGTGGGCTGAGAATGCCCAGTACCCCTACCAGACCCACGCCTACGAGCTTGCCGCCAAGATTTCGAACGTGATCCATCAGGAACCCTGCTATTGCTACTGTGACCGCGGCATGGGTCATAACAGTCTGCACAGCTGCTTTGAAGGCACGCACGGCGCGCAGTGCGAGGTTTGCCTGAGGGAACTCTATTACTCGTATTCGCAAACCAAGAAGGGCAAGACGGCTGCCCAGATCCGCAAGGGCATCGTCAACGGCGACTGGAAGCAGGTCGACGTGCAGGCCGCGTCCACGATGAACTGATCCCGGCGTCGCTGAGGCCGGCTGGCCATAGCCTCGGCTGATGCCAAGACGCGCGTCCACCTGCTCAGACTAGGGACAGGCGCCGTTCCGGCCGTTCAAGAAAGACCTTCTTTGAGCCGTTGCCTTGCGGCCTGGCCGCCAAGCGCCCTCAAACCTAGTAAAATGCTAGAGTTTATCTCCCACACGGTGCGGCAACAAGGAGCAGTTACGAAAAGTACAGCAAGTAAAAACACAGGAAGAGTTTTACAGATGGCTCAAAAACCTACCGCCAAGAAGTCCATTGCCGACGACCCGCGTGTCGCCCAGGCGATCCAGAACTACGAGACTGGCCTCCGTGCCCTGCAGGAGCACAAGTTCGACAAGGCGAAGACGCACCTGCAGAAGGTGATCGGCGGGCCCAGCAAGGAACTGGCCGACCGCGCTTCGGTTCACCTGAACACCTGCAACCAACATCTGGACAAAGCAACGACGCAGTTCAAAAGCCCGGAAGAGCACTTCGACTACGCCGTGTCCCTCATGAACGTGGGCGACTACCTGCAGGCGCGTGAGCACCTTGACAAACTGCTCAAGCAGTCCCCAAAGGCCGACTACGTCATTTACGGTCTCGCCGCGCTCGACTGCTTGACCGGTCACGTCGAGGATTCGCTTCGGAATCTGGACGAGGCCATCCGCCTGAGTCCAGCCCTGCGCTTCCAGGCGCGCAACGACTCGGACTTCCAGAATCTGGCCGAGGATCCGCGCTTCACCGAGCTGCTGTACCCCGATCCAGGAGCGGATGCCGTCCCCGAGGCTGAGGCTACCGAAGACACCTACTAGGACCCTGCGATGGAATCCCAGCGGCCCGACCCGCTTCCCCGGGACAAGTCGACGCGTGCCGCGCCGCTGCGAGTCGTCGCCATCGGCGGCGGCACCGGTCTTTCCACCCTGCTCAAGGGACTCAAGCACTTCGTGCCCGCCCCAGGAGAGCCCCACCGTCCCACCCCGGGCCACCCCACCATCAGCGAACTCAGCGCCGTGGTCACGGTCAGCGACGACGGCGGCTCCAGCGGACGCCTTCGCAAGGAACTCAACATGCTTCCGCCCGGCGACATCCGCAACTGCATCGTGGCCCTTTCCGAAGACGAAGCCTTGCTCTCGAAACTGTTTCGCCATCGCTTCGACAAAGGCTCCGGCCTCGAAGGTCACAGCTTCGGCAATCTTTTCCTGGCTGCGCTCACGGCCATCACCGAGGACTTTTCCGAAGCGGTACGGCTGTCCTCTGAAATCCTGCTCACTCGCGGCCACATTTATCCCGCGACCACCTCGAACATCGAACTGGAAGCACTGATGGAAGACGGAACGCGGGTTCGGGGCGAGACAAAAATCACGGCCAGCAAGGGCAGGATCAAGGAACTGTTTCTGATACCCCCCGACGTCGAGCCTCTACCGCAGACGCTCGAAGCCATTGCAAACGCCGACCTCATCACCATCGGTCCCGGTTCTCTTTTCACCAGTCTGATTCCCAATCTGATGGTGCGCGGCATTGTCCAGGCCATCGTCAATTCGCCCGCCATTAAGGTCTATATTTGCAACCTGATGACCCAGGCCAACGAGAGCCTCGGATTGACGGCTGCCGATCACGTCCGCGCGCTCAACCGCCACGCGCAGGCCCAGATCTTTGACTACGTCCTGATCAACCGCCGCCCTGTGTCGGACGCACTCAAGGCTAAATACGCCCTGGAAGGCGCCGCCCAGATCGTGGCTGACCTGGAAGCGGTTGAGCAACTCGGTTGTATTCCGGTGCTCGGCGACTACCTGGAAGAAGCCGGCGCAGCCCGGCACGCCAACAACGTGGTGGCGCGCGACCTCATGGAACTGGCTGTTCAAGCAACCGGAACCCCACGCAGAGCCTCTCTCGCACCTGCTTCCAACCGGGGCGATTAGGCCCATACACGGTTGCTTTTCGTGCTCCCTTGTGTGCCCCCTGGTTTAAGCTTTTCCCGCCTTACGCGCTATATTGAAAGGGCATGCCGACACCGCACACGCCCCGGATCGCAGTTGCCATCATGGCCGCCGGCCAGGGCACACGCCTCAAGTCCAAATATCCCAAAGTTCTTCATGAAGTCGGCGGCAAACCCCTGCTCGCACACGTCATCGCGGCAGCGACGAGCGTCGTCCAGCCGCAAGACGTCTACGCGATCATCGGCCACCAAGCCGATCTCGTAAGAAAAGCCGTGCAGGGCACGGGAGTGAATTTTGTCCTGCAGGAACAGCAGCGCGGCACAGGCCACGCGATCATGGTCTGCCGGGAGGCGCTCTCCCCTTATGAGCACGTCATCGTGCTCTCCGGCGACGCTCCCCTGATCGCGCCCGAAACGATTGCCAGGCTGCGCGACTTCCACCTGCAAAAAAAGGCCGCGATGACCTTGCTCTCCGCAGAGCTCGCGAACCCCACTGGCTATGGTCGCGTGATCCGCAAGTCGGCCAAGGGCGATGATGTTAAAGCGATTGTTGAAGAAAAATCCGCCACTCCGGCGCAGAAGCGAGTTCGCGAGATCAACTCGGGCATTTATGCGTTCACGATCAAGCCCCTGTACGCCAAGATCGGTTCCCTCAAAACCGACAACGCGCACCAGGAATATTACCTTACCGACATGGCAGGAGTCTTCGCCCGGGCCAAGGCCAGAGTCGTCGCGATCAAGACTGCCAACCCGGCCGAGGTCCTGGGCAGCAATACGCGCGCCGAAATGATGGAAATTGACGCCCGGTTCCGCATGGCGAAGTCCCAGCAACTCATGAGCGCGGGCGCCAGCATATTCTTCCCGCAGACCTGCGTCATCGACGCCGAGGTCGAAGTCGGCGCCGACACCGTCATCGAGCCCTTCGTGCAGCTTCTTGGCAAGACCCGCGTGGGCAGCGAATGCCGCATACGCTCCTACAGCGTCATCAGCAATTCAGAAATTGGAAACAACGTCCTCGTGCGCCCCGGTTCTATCCTGGACGACGCGCGTGTGGGCACCGGAGCCGTCATCGGCCCCTACTCGCACTTGCGTCCGGGCAGCGATATCGGAGAAGGTGCGCAGGTTGGAAATTTCGTGGAGACCAAGAAGATCAAGCTGGGCAAGGGATCCAAGGCCAATCACCTGACTTATCTTGGGGACGCCGAAATTGGAGCAGGCGTGAACGTGGGCGCCGGCACCATCACGTGTAACTATGACGGCGTGAACAAACACACCACTGAAATCGGCGACGGTGTTTTCGTCGGCAGCGACACCACGCTGGTTGCCCCCGTGAAGGTCGGCAACGGCGCCTACATTGGTGCGGCTTCCTGTATCACCGAGGACGTCCCGGAAGATGCCTTGGCCGTTGGCCGGGGTCGGCAAGTCGTCAAAGAAGGCTGGGCCAGGAGCAAGCGCGAACAACTTGCGGCGGCCAGGAAACGATAGCGTTCCTTGCCTGTTCTTCCGCAAAGGAAAAGGGCACAGAGTCCAGCAACTCCGTGCCCCCGCTTCCTGGGTATTGAAGGTCGCCTACTTCGATACTGCCGCAAACAGATCTGACTTCATCAGGGCCTGAAACTGCTTGTCATCGGTCTTGAAATGCAACAGGACCTTTGAACTGTCGGAATCGACCGTCAGCGCGTCGATTGCGACCTTCTCCACCGGAGTGGCGTTCATCTTCTTGTAGAGCATGCCAGCTTTTACCAGCGAAGACATGGTCGCCGCCGTCATGGAGTCGGATGTGATTACGTCCAGATTGAAGTTCACGCCGCTCGAAAAATCCATCGTGTAGCGCGAACCGACGAGCCGTTTCTTGATCGTGTCGTAATCGGCAATCTTGGAGGCGTCGCCCAGCGCCGATCGCATTACGTTCTGCGTCCCCTGCTGGTCCAAAATACTCCACACCGGAGAACCATCGACCGCCGACATCATGTCGGCCATGGTCGAGTTCGAGTCGATGGTGGGCACTTCGCCGTCCCGGGCATCCAGCGCTCCCTTGATGGCTCCATCATCCCCAAACAACAACGTATTATCGTCCAGGAACGTCATCATCATGCCGTTTCCCATGGAGTAGACATCGGCGGTACGGTATTTCATCGGCATGATCTTCTTCAACTTCATGCGTTTCAGTACCACCTTCGAGGAAAACGATCCCTGCGCCATGCCCACCACCTTCACGCCCTGCTTACCCTTGCGGTAGGAGGCAAATGTAAGCTGGTCCACATCCTTGTCTGCGTCGATCGCAACTCCCTTCAAGGCAGTCTCAAACTCCTTCAGGCTGGGTGGCAGCACCTGTTCCTTCAGGGCCTGCGCCGTAGGCGAGTCGTGCAGCGCCCGGTAGTCAACCGAGATGATCTGCTGAATATCGGAAGGAATCACGGCGCGCGAGGAACTTCCCAGCGGCATGGCCGACGCCGCCCCAGCCATCACCAATACGAAACCAGCCATCTTGGTCAGATTCTTCATAGTCAGATTCTTCATAAAACCTCGAGGAAATACACCCTTGGATGCCGAAACGGGCCCTGGCGTTAACCCGCCGTATGTCAATTGTATGCCGTGAACCGTCAGCGCGGGACAAACTAAAGTACCGGCTCGCCGTTGACGGACCGAACACCTGGCGCCGTACCGCCCTATGCCCTCAAACCCGTCGCACGTTTCCGAGTTGCGCTCACAAACGCAGGATCCTTGATGGACTCCAGGTTGATCTCCACATTGGCCAGGGCTCCTTCAACGGCGGCCCGCGCCAGGGCCGACGCGGTGGTGAGATCTGACTTCATGTTCGGGTTCGTGATCGACCCCAGCTTCCGGGCGAGATCTCCAACCTCGGAGGCGCGCTCCGCCACACTGAGGGGTACGCTGGTTGCCTGTTTCAGAGCCGCCTCGATGATCAAGTCTCCGTCGGACGCTTGCCGGGCTTGTTTGTATGCCTTCATGACTGCGTTGTACGACTCGGCATCGGCATCCACGTCGGCCTTGAATTGCTCGCGCAGCTGTCCGAGACGCGCTATGGCGGCGCTCAACGCGCTTTCGTGTTGCAGGTAGGCCTTCTTGCCTCGTGACATCGCCGCCACCATGTGCGCCAGGCCCGCCGCCATCGCCCCGGCCGCCGCGGCCGCGCTCCCGCCGCCCGGAGTCGCTGTCGGCGCCGAAAGTTGCTCGACGAACGGCTCAAGCCCCGCGCGCAGCCCACCCACCGCCATCTTTCCGCCCATGACTGCCGACAGGCGGTTTTCCAGAATCAACGACGAATCGAAATTCTCCACCTGCAGAAACCATTCAGCCGCCTGTTCCAGAGCTCTCTTGGGAATCAGCCCGACAATCTCACTCGAAACCGGCGTCACTCCGTACCGTGCCGCCTCTCGTTTCACATACTCGAACACGCGGGCTACGGGTGTCTGCTCAAAGTCGGTCAGGTTCATCGAGACTTGCGCCATCCCGCGCACGAGAAATCCCGCACCCTTCACATAGCGCAGCCCGCCGCTCGAAAATCGCACCGCCTTTGCCACCTTCTTGGCGATATCCACATCAGTCGTGTTCAGGAACACGTTGTACGCGATGAGAAACTTGCGCGCCCCCACCACCGTCGCCCCGGCGGTCGGATGTACCCTCGCTTCCCCAAAATCGGGCTTCCGCGCCGGGTTGGTCGCGATCTCAGCCCGAAGGCCCTCGAATTGTCCGCGCCGGATATTTTCGAGATTGGTTCGCTCGGGCGAGCTCGCCGCCGCCTCGTACAGGTACACGGGAATCTCAAACCTCTTCCAGATCTCCTCGCCCACGTGCCGTGCCATCGCGACGCAATCCTCGATCGTCACGCCGTCAATCGGGATAAACGGAACCACGTCCGCCGCTCCCATTCGCGGATGCGCTCCCTGGTGCTTGGTGAGATCGATGAGCTCAGCAGCCTTGCCCACCCCCCGAACCGCCGCCTCCTGGATCGCTTCGCGTTCGCCCACCAGCGTGATCACACACCGGTTATGATCGGCATCCATCTCGCGATCAAGCAGGTACACGCCGCTGACTTTCATTGCTTCGATGACGGCATCCACTTTCGCTTTGTCGCGGCCTTCGGAG
>Ga0137362_10000114_pt1 | contig 34138 bp, 36 predicted proteins | sample MadtaG_2_FD_104801 | JGI IMG/M metagenome (GOLD analysis project Ga0137362, IMG submission 104801) | Vadose zone soil microbial communities from Angelo Coast Range Reserve, California, USA - Mad1_100_16 metaG | ecosystem: Environmental > Terrestrial > Soil > Vadose zone | place: USA: California... | reverse complement strand
TGGAATCGTTGCCGTAGCTGGCGACGGCGATTTCATCGCGCACCGTGTCCAGGCTGATGCCCATGGGCCAATTAAGATCTGTGCGCATTCCCTGAATCTTGCGCAGGGGAACCTCGTCTTGCTTGGCTTCACCTAAATAAGTGGTTATCGAAGGAAGATCGAACCGGCCGCCCTTCAGTTCCCCTTCTAACGATTCCGCTCGCGTCAGGGGCGCCCAGTTACCGTGGTTGGCGACAGAAATCTCGTTGTGTTTCTCATCAAACGTGATTCCGTGAGGGTCGCCCAGGTCCGTCTTCGGCCCGTGAAGAACTCGCAGCGGCGCATCTCCCAGCGTGGCGTCCCGACGGTAAACAACTACGGTATTGGCGTGTTCGACGGTGATGGCAATTTCCTCGCGCCGGCGGTTCAATGCCACGCCCCACGAGCCGTGCGGCACAAATAAGATCCGCTTTGGCTTCACATTTCCTTCGGCGTCGTAGGGGAACACTTCCATGCGATCCCCGATATCGTTATTCACCGCAAAAAGCTCGTGATTTCCGGGGTCCAAGGCGACACCGGCCACAAACATCATTCCAGTAGCGGGTCCGCGAACTTGCGTCATCGGTTCCGCCACCCCGGAGGAACCGCTCCCGATCGTTCGGTCGTACATGAGGAGGCCGCCGCGATTGGAGTCGCTCATCAACACTCGGTTGTTGTCCGGGTCCACTGCCACGCTGTGAAGACTGGGATAGGGATCGGCCACGGAACGCACCGGAACGATGTCGCCGCCAGCGACATCCTCAAGTTCCGAAGCATCGACGGTCCAAGGGGTCGAAAACGTCTGGCTCAAACAGGGTTGGTTTGACTCAGTCAGCGCTAAAGGGTATTGCGAATTTGAAGAATCGGTAGACTGGGATAGAGTCAAACTACCGAGCAAGCCCAATACTAAGCCTGCGCGCAAATTCGCCAGAATTCCCAAAGATTTAACAAATCTTCGCATTGTTGGCCCCTTCTAGCTTGGCAGACACTTGAGAGCCGGTCAGGCGCGCGACACTCTTAAAGCGGACGGGAGCACCCCTTGCTCGCCCGTAACAGGTCGCCGCGCACTTTGGCTTAATATCAGACCATTAGGAGGCTGTCAAGAAATAATTGCATCCGAACCATTCGCTTTCTCGATGCATGGCCAAATCCAGCTGCTCGCTCTTGCGGTCCACTCCGGGGCCCAGCTCTTCAACATCGAGAGTTTTCTCATCAACAACCCCGGGTTCCTGCAAGCCGGCAGGTCGTCGTCGCAGCGTTCCTTGACGTATCATCAAGATGCCGCACAGCGCGAACAAATCGCTGAAATCGGGGTAATCGAGCGAAACGACCGTCGAAAATCCCAGCCGGCCGGTTTCAGCCGATTTTCACCCAGCCGCTCAAAAATTCAGCCGACCGCAAACCGCGCTTCTCAAAGACGACCTCAGCAACCAACACGGTGGGCCAGAGCTCTGAGAGTGCTGCGGCCGGCCCTTTGAACGAATGATGGTTAGCGGGCCCAACTTGATTCTCAGTGAACAGAAAAAATAGTTGGTCTAACATAAGACCCTATGGTACAGTCCAGCTTGCGAACGCCTTATCCCAAAGGTCAGGAGCCGCATGGCACGTCCCGATCTCGAAACTCCGTTTAGCATCACTGGACTTGCGCGACCGCGCATTCACGAAGCCGTCGCCGATCAGATTCGACAAGCTATTTTTAGCGGGCTGCTCACTCCAGGGCATAAATTGCTGCCCGAACGTGAAATGGCTGAACGATTTCAGACCAGTCGTGTCGCTCTGCGCGAGGCGCTTCGCGCTCTGGAAAAAGAAGGGATGATCACTATCAAGCGCGGCTCTGGCGGCGGCGCCTTTGTGGCCGATTTCGACAATGCTTTGCGCGCCTTGCTGGATTCGCTCAACACGGTTGTGAAACTGGGGCAGGCGAAAAGTGCTCACCTAACGGAAGTACGCGCGATTCTTGAGCCGGAAATTACGCGACTGGCAACGCTTCGCGCTACTCCCGAAAACATTAAAGCCATTGAGGCAGTGGTTCTGGCACAGGAAAAGGAACTGCAATCGGGAGAACTCAGCCGCAAGCTGGACATGGAATTTCACCGCCGGGTGGCCGAGGCGGCAAATAATCCGGTCCTCAACATCGTCGTAAATGCGGTGAACGAATCGATTCGCGACGCCATTTTCCGGTCAAAACGAAGCATGGAGATGCGCGCCCGCGTTGTTGGATATCATCGCAACATCTTAGAGGCATTGCAGGGTCGCGATGCCGCTCGCGCACGAGCAGTGATGGCCGAACACGTCGTAGATGTTCAGTGCCATATCGAGACCACCGATCATGAGTGATTTGATTCCCAGGCTGCCGCCGGAAAAATTGCATCCTGATCTTGAAGCTTTCTTGCGACCCCGCGTCGAGCGCTTGGGCTACCTTGGGGAGTTCTTCCAGTGCACGGCCCATCAGCCGGAGGCGTTGCTGTCATTCCTGGAGTTCACCGACCACTTGAAGCACGCGTTGCCAAATAATTTGACCGAAGTCGTGTCGCTAACGGTGGCCCAGTTGATGAACAATCGTTACGAGCGCGTACAGCATGAGCGGCTGTCTTTGAAACTGGGATTCGGCGAAAACTGGTTGCGTGAAGTTCTGAGTCTGGCGGGCGACGGAAGAGGCCATCTGTCCGAGCAGGAAGTCCTGGTGCAGCGACTTGTGGTGGCGACGATTAATCGCAAGGGACATGACGTAACGCCACAACTGGAGCCGGTGATCCGATCGCTCGGTCCCGCGATGACCATCGCAGTCTTAATGCTTGTCGGCCGATATGTATCGCACGCCCTTATCGCAAACGCGCTGAATCTGGCCGCGCCGGTGCCGTCGCCGCTGGAGATGAAGCTGTGACCGGGTCAGAAAACTCCGCCTTGTGGATTTCTGAAGGCGACGTGGTTTCCATGATGGATATAGGAGAAGCCATTGCCGCTCTCGAGGCTGGGCTCTTGGCGGAGGCGAAAGGCGACGCGTACAACATGATCAAGACGCACGTCGAGTGGAACGGCGGGGCCACGCTGCATGCCATCGGCGCGGTGTTTCCGGGCCGCGGGTATGCCGGCACCAAGACTTGGCCCCACACCAAGAATGGAGCCACGCCCCTGCTGGTTTTGTTTGACAGTAACAGCGGAGAGCTCAAAGCCATCGTGGAAGCTTTTGCCCTCGGGCAATTGCGGACCGCCGCGGCTTGCGGCGTAGCGACGCGCTTTCTGGCTTCGCCCGAGTCCAATGAATTCGCAATCATTGGGACTGGCAAACAGGCGATTACGCAAGTGGCCGCCGTGCTGGCGGTGCGTCCGGTTCGTCGAATCCGGATCTTTAGTCCCAATGCGGAGCACCGCACTCAATTTGTCGAGCGCGTAAGAAACGAATTCGAAGTGGAGACGGTTGCGTCTTCCAGCGTGCGCGAAGCGGTGAATGGTGCGTCCATCATCACCATCGTAACTCGTGCCACCGAGCCGGTACTCAGCGCCGATATGGTAGACGCGGGCGCACACATCAATTCGATCGGCGCGATTGTGCCGAGCCGTGCGGAAGTCTCGGGCGACGTCATCGCTCGGGCAACGCAGCTGGTTACCGACAGCATTCCGCAAGCGCAGAAACTTTCTCGCGAGCTGATTGAGTTTTTCGGTCCCCCTCCGGCGGAGTGGGGCGCGGTGCGGTCGCTCGCAAGCGTTGTAGCGAGCAAGTTCACGCGCACAGCCAGCGACGACCTCACGCTTTTCAAGGCTCTCGGCGTGGGAGTTTCTGACCTCTCGCTGGGGATTGCACTTTATGAAAGAGCGCTGGCTCTGGGGCTCGGTAATAGGATTCCGCAACCGCGAAAAGTTTCACCGCGCTTACGGACAACGGAAGTGGCAAAGTCACGCGGAGGAGCATGACCATGGAACCGAAAGCTTTTTATTTTGCTGACCGCACGGGAGTAACGGAGAAAAAGATTGAACTCATTCCTCCGGTTGTAATTCCGAAAGAGGCCATCGACGCCGAAATCGAGCGCTTGGCTGGCTTGCCTGCACCACCAAATGGACGCCGCGAATCTCGCGTGGTAAATCCTCTGACCGGCGTTGGAGACGGGTTAGCTCCCGGCATTGAAGTCTCCATTTCCGTTTTGAAGCCGGGCGAGCGGACTTTGCCGATCCGCCACAATTCCTCTCTCGTGAATTTCTGCATCCAGGGCGGCGGGCAGACCACGGTTGATGGCAAGGATATCCACTACGCTCAATACGACGTTTGGACCACTCCGCCGTGGGTGGTCTACGAACACCAAAACGACACCAACGAAATTCAAGTTCGCTTGACTTATAGCAACGCTCCGCTGCTGCAAAAAATGAAGGTGTTCATCGTCGACGAGAACCCGCTCGCCGAAAACTCGAAGACCAAGAAGTTCAAAGACGAGCATGCCCGAGCGCAGAGCCCGTTTGGCACGTTCCCGATTTCGGATGATGGGGCACAGCTTATGCCCTATGAAAAACTGATCAGCCCAGACGTCGTCAAACACCATCCTTTATACTTCCCGTGGAAGCGCGTGCAACAAGAGTTGAACAAGTTGGCGGCTCTCGGAAAGACCTACCTCGGCCGCCGCTTATACTTGCTCTACAATCCCAGCACCGGACATACCAACGGAACGACCAGTAACTTCTTTGCCGCCATCACGATACGGCCGAAAAATATCGTTGATCGGCCACATCGCCACGTCGGCGCAGCGATAAACTACTATTTCGCCGGCAAGGGATTCAGCGTCGTCGAAGGCCAGCGGTATCCCTGGAAAGCCGGCGATTTGATGTTATCGGCCCCAGGTTGGGCGGTCCATAATCACGCCTCCCTCGACGAAGACGTCTACGAATTGACGATCCAAGATAGCCCGTTGAACATCTGGATGGGTTCCCTGCTTTGGCAGGAAAGCCTGGACCAGCCCATCGAGTCTCTGGGGACGAACGAAGGCTTCTCGACCAATCGCGCCGCTTAGCGCGTCTTGCTCTTCGGCCCGCGCGCGGGGATCGCCTTGCGCAGCCGAGAAAGTGATCTTTTATGCTCCCCTTGAATAAGAAATTTCTGTGCGGCTCCTATCCTCCTCTGCTGACCCCGTTCCACAACGGGCAAGTCGATCTGCCGAAATTTGCCGAATTGGCAGAGCGCCAGGTTCGCGAAGGTTCGCACGGAATAGTTGTTTGCGGAACAACCGGTGAACCCAGCAGCCTCACGATCGACGAGCGAACCGAACTGGTAAGGGTTGCCGTTCAAGTGATTGCCAAGCGCGTTCCAGTCGTGGCGGCCACCGGCTCGCAGTCCTTCGCCGAGACAGTTGAGCTCACCAAACGAGCGGAGCATGCTGGCGCCGATGCCGCTCTCGTGGTTACTCCGTATTACAGCAAACCTTCGCAACGGGGGCTGGTGGAATATTTTGTTTCCGTCGCCCAACACACCGCGCTCCCTTTCCTGATTTATCACATACCAGGACGTGCCGCGGTGTCTGTGACTCCTGCGACCGTGGCGCGGATCGCCGAGCGTTCCCCCAACCTGGTAGGAATTAAGCACGCCTGCAATGATCTGGAATTCGTAACGAAAATACTGACTGATTTAGGGCCGGAATTTCGCGTCTTCTGCGGTCTTGAGGCGCTCAGCCTGCCGATGTTGGTTGTGGGCGCAAAGGGCCTGATGAATGCTGTCGGCAATCTGGCCCCGACCCGCGTTGCCGCCCTCTATGAAGCGGTCGATCAGGGCAATCTCGAAGCAGCGCGCAAACTGCACTCTGAACTATTCGAGTTAAATCAGGCAATCTTTCTCGACACCAATCCCATTCCTCTTAAATATATGATGAGCCGGTTAGGTCTTCTCGATTCTCCAGAGTTACGGCTCCCGCTGGTGCCGCTCGATGACGAGCAAGAACGAATCCTGGATCCGATTCTGGCTCGTGCGAGGCTAGTACAGGTTGCGGACTTGAGGGCAAATTAGCATCTTTCTTGCCGTGGGAGGCACTCCGTATGTGCCGGTGCCGGTTCGCGGCTCGCTCTTCTGCTGCGGGATCGGTCGGAGCGTCATGTGTGGCGCTAGAGGCGGTGCACTTTGAACGGGATTGGACGACTCTTGTGGCGTTGCGTTGTCCTGGTTTCCTTTTCTGCCATATTCTCCCTCTTCACGCTCCGCTCAGACAAAGAATCGCGACACCTCCCTTCTGGAGTTTCCGGGGCCATGCTGGCTGCTTCTCTCCCGGTGCAGATGTGTCTTGCTCCGCAGTTTGATGAGCCGGAACCTTTCGAAGAATTATCGTCGATCAGCGGCGAGCTTCCCCCGGTTCGGCTGGTGACTGATCCGTATCCCACATTCAACGGAATCGCCCTCGACTCTGTAAATAACCGCATCGCGATGAGCGACGAAAACCGCAAGAGCGTTCTGGTGTATGATCGCGCCGGCGGCAATAGTAGTTCCTCGATTACCTCTCCTCTTCGTCAGATCATCGGTCCTGATTCCCAAATAGGCTACATTGCCGGAGTCACCTTCGACCCGGCACACCGCGAGCTTTATGCGGTGAATAACGACCTTGACGATCGCATCGTGGTATTCAACGATGACGCTCACGGCGACATTAAGCCCAAGCGCCGGTTGTACGTTCCCCATCAAGCGTGGGGCCTTTCGCTGAATCCCGCAGCGGATCAATTTGCGATTTCCGTTCAGCAACTCAGCATGGTCGCCATTTACCGCCGCGAAGCCGAGGGATTGGAAGCTCCGCTACGCATCATCGAGGGTCCTGATACGGGCTTGGCGGATCCGCACGGCATTCACTGGGACGCGAAGCATCACGAACTGGTCGTCGCGAACCACGGGAATTCTTCCGTCATAGCCTCCTACTCTGCTTACGATGCCGGCGTGTCCAGCCGTGCGCAGTCTGTCGGTGGCCATTTCCTGCCGCCTTCCCTTACCGTGTTTCAAGACACGGCCGAAACCAACGCGAAACCACTGCGTACCATCCAAGGCCAGCACACTCGGTTGAACTGGCCCATGGGAATTGACGTCGACACCGAGCACAATGAGATCGCGGTCGCCGACAATGGCGATAACTCCATTCTCATATTTCGTCGCTCGGCATCCGGCGACGCTGCGCCCGTACGAATCATCCGCGGCCCTGGCACCGGAATCGTAAGCCCCATGGGTGTTGCGATTGACGTCAAGAATGATGAAATTTGGGTCGCCAATTATGGCGATCACACCGCGGCGGTTTACTCGCGAACGGCCAACGGCAACGTGACTCCGAAACGCATCATTCGCAACGCCCCGCAAGGCACGCCCACCGGCGGCTTCGGCAATCCGTACGCCGTTGCTTACGATTCCAAACGCGATCAGCTTTTAGTACCGAATTGAGTAAGCCAGCCGCGCATTGCGGCGTTTGCCAGGTCGGCAAACGGAAATGTGAATCCGGTACGAATTATCGAAGGGCAGTCTACCCACTTGAGCAGAACGATGCATGGACTGGCTTACGATGCCACACACGACGAGGTGGTCGTGCCGGTGGCGCTCGGCGCAGCCGTGTTGACTTTCCGAGGCCAAGCAAGCGGCGAAGAGCCGCCCATCCGCTCGATCCAGGGTCCCAAAACGCATCTCGTTCGTCCACACACACTCGCTGTGGACGAGAAAAACGGCGAGATCATCGTGGCCGACACGAGCAGTCGCAGCCTGCTGGTCTTTGCACGAGATGCCGACGGCGACGTGCCGCCAAAACGCATTATTGCCGGACCAAAGACTGGCTTGCTCTTTATCGTCGGCGTCGCCGTCGATCCGGTTCATGACCGCATTGTCGCAGCCAGCGCTTCGAGTGTTCGCGGAGGCACGACCGGATTGTTTATCTTCGGCCGCACTGATGATGGAGATGTCCCTCCCCACGGAGTCATCGCGGGACCGCGCACGGGAATCGTTCGCCCATGGCAACTGGCAATCGACCCAAAGCTCGGAAACGTTTTTGTCGCAGCCATCAACAACGAAAACCACCCGCCGTATGCGCTCGAAATGCCCAGGAAAGATTTGGCCCCGGACACCGATCTGCCCTCGCCGTGGAATACTGGCGCGCCCGGCTTTGTCGGCATGTGGAGCATCAACGACAACGGCGACGTTCCACCGCGCGGCATCATTAAGGGCCCGGGCAGCTATCTTGTGCATCCCGCCGGTGTGGCCATCGACCCCAAAGCCGGCGAAGTATTCGTCACCGACGGTGTGCGAAACGGCCTTTTTACCTTTCTCGCCCCCAAGTTTTTCTCTAAACAAACGAACGCTCCGGAGAAAGCTGTCGAAAATTCGGGGCGGAGTAATCACTGATGGCACTCGTGAGCAGGACTGCAGAGCGTTTAAGCAACGGGCTCAACGCGCACACACGTCGGAAGATTTGTTTTCTAGGCTTGGCCGCGATGATGGGGAGGGTTGTTCGTGCGAATGCCCAAGAGCAAGTCCCGCCGCGCACCGATCCTCCGCTCGTTTTAACGGGAACCATTGCCGTGCCAAATGTGACCGGCCGCATCGACCATTTTGCACTAGATCCTGGCGGACGGCTGTTCATTTGTGTTGTAGGCAGCGACACCGTTGAGGTCGTCGAGACCCTTACCGAAAAACGCATACATACAGCCGCCGTATACGTTCCTGAGGACGCATAAATCAATTCATAGAAAGGAAAAAATGAACGCCAGGAGCAATTTCACTCACGGTATCGTTGAGCATCTCAAGTCATTCTTCCGGGGACGGCGGCGAGCCTTCGCCATTCTCGCGACCCTTGGTTGCAGTTTTGGCTTGGCTGCTTTTTCGTCAGCCAGTCTGGATCATTTCCCGTCCTCGGCCACAACCAGCGAACCGAATTTTCAGGACCAATCGACTCGCGGCGCGAAGACTCAGGAGGACGCCGATCTTTCGGGCAAGACTCCCGATGAGTTGGCCGCATATGTCTTTGAACATCATCGCTGCAACGGTTGTCACACTATGGGCACGGGCGGAAAGCTCGGATTCAACGATCGAGGCAAGGAGGTCGGCAAAGATTTTGAGGGTTGCATCTCGCTGCTTACCTCGATGAACGTCATCGCCCAGGTGAAGGCCGTAAACCGCACCGCCGAAGAAAAGCATAAAGCCGCGCGATTCCAACAATTCGGTTGCACCACATGTCACCAAATCGTGCCTGGAAAGCTCGGACTCACGGAGTACGGCGAAAAGCTGAAATCTATGCATATGGCTTGCACGGATGTAGAAAGAATCCTCGCGAAGTAGACTGTTCGATCATTAAATGTTGTCGGGGAGAATCATTTATGCGTGATCAAACGTTTTGGGCCAGGATAGCTGCTCCTCTGTGGTCGATACTGCTTATGTCGGCGATCGCGAATGCACAACAGACGACCATGCCTCCGCGGTCTCAGGACCGCCCGCTGCAGGATCGCATCGACTCGATGGAACGTGCGCAGCGGGACGAATGGCAAAAGCCGGACCAGGTCGTCAAAGCACTGGATTTGCAAAACCACGATGTCGTCGCCGACATTGGCGCCGGAAGCGGCTATTTCAGCCGCCGGTTGGCTCAAGCTGTGGCACCCGACGGTAAAGTCTATGCCGTGGATGTCGCCGCCGATATCCTCGCGTATCTCAATGAACGCGCCGGCCACGAAGGCCTGCACAATATCGTCACAATCGTTTCTCGGCCGGACGATCCGATGTTGCCCGCGAACTCCGTTGACTTGGCGTTTTTCTGCGATACCACGCACCACATTGAGCAACGCGTTAGCTTCTATCGCAAGCTCTCCCCGGCGCTCAAGCGACATGGCCGCGTGGCGATCATCGATTATCCTCCCGACAGCCCGCATGCGCCGCATAAACCGGAGCAGCTGGTGCCGCGTTCGCAGGTCGTCAGCGAAGCAGAACAAGCCGGCTTTAAATTCGTTAGGGATTTTCAGTTTCTTCCTTATCATTACTTCCTGATATTCGAGAAGAGGTAAGAGCATCCTGATCTAGCCCTTCAATTCATCTCGAACACGAGACCGCCGCATGCATCTCTTGCGGTCGCTCCTAAGACTGCGACAAGCGGTACGTCTGCAGAAATTTCATTTGCCTGGGTCTCGATTCAGCAGGAAGAAAGCTACGCCAATGGGCGACCTCCACAAACCTTCTCCTCCAGCCTGCCGACGTTTTGCTTCAGGTGGTAAGCACGAGATCGCGGCCGCATCCTTCCGTCTTGCCGGTTGCCGTCCGTGTACCCAAACCGTGGGAATAAGAGTCTGCTACGCGGAGTCTATACACGGTGATGACGCGCATCCTCGCCTTCGTATAGTTGTCCCCAGGGCTAATTGATGAATCGAATCCTATTCGGCTTGCTTTCGTCCTCGTTAATCCTTTCCCTATGCGCATGCAGTGGGGTTCCGCAGAGCGGTGGAGGCGGCGGTGGCACCGGCAACGCCACGCTTTCGCTCACCTTGCGTGCGATTCCGCCATCGCCTTCGGCGCGTCTTTCCATTCTGACATTCCGGGCCACAGTGACGGGTGTTTCGCTGACTCCTTCCTCGGGTAGCGCAGTCAACGTGGGCTTGGTCTCCGGAACCACCGGCAGCTACGTTGCTGAATTCACGCGTTTGCAAAGCGATTCGGCACTCCTCTCGGCTGCCGTGTCGGTCCCCGCAGGGACATACAACGGTCTCGCCGTGACGTTCTCGGATGTTTTGCTTACGTTCTGCACGCAGCCCTCTTCGGCAGTTGCCGGCTGCTCCGGATTGCTGCAAGTGGCGGGCTCCGCCGGCACCGTTACCGCCAGTTCCGGTGCGTTTCCGCTCACGGTCACCAGTGGCGAGAAGCTGGGCTTGGCCCTGGATGTGAATATCCCGAACGCTATCACAGCGAGCGGCCAGTCTATTTCAGCAGTAAATCTGGCTGCCCCGAACGTGCTCACAGCTACCGTACTGCAGGCACCGTCCAGCACAACTGACCTTGCGAGCGGCCAACTGGCCCATATCGACGATCTCTACGGGGAAGTGAGCAACGTTTCCGCTTCGGCTCAGAGCTTTACGCTGCAGACCGCTTACCGCGGCTCCGTCGCCATCACAGCCAACTCGTCGACAACTTACGATCCGGTCTGCTCAACGCAAAGCTTTTCCTGCGTGACTTCCGGCGCGCTTGCGGCGGTCGACGCAATTCTGAATGCTGACGGCACGCTCGCGGTTCGAAACTATTCTCCAGTTCCTTTCACGGCCGCCTCGAAAGACACCATCGAAGGCGTGGTCACCGTGCCACCAAGTTTCGTGAACCAGGTGTTTGACATCGCGGTCACCGACGCCAGCTTCGCCCCGTCCAACAGCCTGCTCAACGGCTCAATCCGTCCCGGGGATCTTGTGCTGGTTGGGATCGTTACACCGCAGCCATTTCTTATCGTGAGCGAGGGCCTCACCATTCCCACGAACCGCTTTAGCGGATCGACAGACGTGAGCCCTATTCAACCCGGGCAGACCGTTGCTATCTCGCTCTCGGGCTTTGTCGCAGCAAATGAGAGCAGTGCGTTCGCGTCAGCTACCGCCAATGGCGTCGCGCTCCGCTTCAGCCGCGTGACCAGCACCGTCGTAAACCCCACCTCGCCGCAATTCAGTGCGACCAGTTTCCCGCCATACTTCGGTTTCACCATCAACCCGCTGGTGCAGATCACCACAACCGGACCTGGAACCACGACAGACTTCGACGGTACCTCAAGCTTCACTGAAGCTGCCGGCGACACCGTGTCGATTTCCGCGCTCTTTTTCGGCTCCGCCGCCAGCCCCACCCCTCCGGCATGGTCTTTTTCCGCGGCGACTATCCGCAGACACTGACGGGTGAAATTCTTCTTGCTCGCAAAAAAACAAAGCGCGCCCCGGGGTCGGCTCGACGCTCCTCGCTATGCCTGTGGCTCCATACAGACGTCGGCTGAAACTTCGGAGCTAAGAGACAACCGAAGATCAACTTGCTACTGCTTTCGGATTCACGCCGCTAAGGAGACGAGACGGCCGCTGACGTTATGGACAAACGCCGATGGATTGTATCTGTTCTCTTTTCCGACGCCTGGCTGTTACACACTGATGTTCACTCACCCAGACTTGGAGCGGCGCTGCTGGCCAATATCGTGAGTATTCCTAATCGGGGGACTACACGATCAGAGTGGGACTAAGGGCTACTTGTTGATGTCGTCTTTCGCCTCCAGGCGCGTCAGAAGAGGCTGAAGAAATGGCTTTGTGGCATCCGGCGCCCCGCTGATGGCCTGTGTCATCTCTTTGGCCGCCGTCGGAAAGTCACCCGTATTCGACGAGATCCGTGCGAGCGCCAGGTGGCTAACCCAGTGGTTCGCATCCTTCTTCGGAACTTGGGGATAAAGCTCGAAGGCGCGTTTGGCATTCCCCTGCCGCTGGATGCCTCGGGCGTAAACGTAGAGCTGAACCGCCGTGGCTTTCTCAAGGGCGGTCGAGTACGCTTTCGCGGCGTCAGCTTTGCGGCCCATGGCATCAAGGATGCGCGATTTGGTCTCCAAGTTCTCGAAACGTTCCTCATTTTGAATCGAAGTGTCTTCCCACTTCAGCGCTTCTTCCAGATTGTAATTGTTGTCCAGGCACCACTGCGCCGCCTCGTCATATCCGGCCCAGGTAAACCCGCCGACGCTCCGTAGTTCATTCTTGATGCTCTTCAATACCACGGCTTTCACGTCCACGGAAATGTGGAACGGAACGGCCAGCTTCTCCCATCGTAGAGTTGCCGCCGCGGAATCAGGCTTGATGTCATCGAACACGTACGTCAGCACTTCAAACGATTCTGCCGGGTGCGGTTTCGCCGTCACGCGAAGCGCGTCCTCTTTCTCGTCGTAGCTGAAGCTTCCCCAGGAAGTCGAATTCTTCGAGAAAATAATCGTCCACTGATCCTTATCAGGTGTGGCGTGCAATCCGTAGCTTCCCGCCGCCAGTGGCTTTCCTTCGACGGAAACGTCATCGGAGAAAGTAATCGTCGTATTCTCATTCGCGCCCGCGCGCCACACCTTTCCATAGGGCACGGTCTTGCCCCAGATCTCCCGTCCACCGACCGCGGGTCTGTGATAAGTAATGGTGATGTCCGTCAGCCCAACCCTTTGGGTCACGGCGCCGCGCTGGCTGGCCCGCGGAATATTCAACTCCGTCGGCTGACTCCCGTTCTTGAATTGAGCGCCGGCATTCCCCGCCAGTGCTCCGCACCCCAGCAAAATGAAAAGAGCACACTTCCACACGTTGCGCATGATCGAATCTTCTCCTCTTAAAACGGACCGGACAGAATCGCTCCGGCATCGCGCCGGCCTTACATTCCCCTTTGGATGGACGCCCTTGGTGGAGAAGAGTGAGCAAGAAGCAAGTGGCGACTAGGCACGATCGATGCGGTGCTGATCGCCACGGCCGGGTGGAACGCCGCGGTCGCTTGTTCGTCTTGCTGGGGGAAAGCTTTATGGGTGGACTCACAAAGCCTAGCCTTCGGTTAATTTCTTCGGAGTTAGCTTGGTACGCGTGGAACTTGCCGGAAGCCCGATCGCGAATCCGTTCGCGCCTATAACTTCACCTTACCGAAAGCGGGCTGAAGCTGAAGGTAGTTCCGCGAGTAAAACTTGAACGTTTCGTGGACTCGGGCAATCATATCTCCGCTGTATCGATGCCCTTAGACAGCAATCACCGTCGCCCGTCATAGCTGGCTAGCAACTGATTTTCTGGCGATATGCCTGTCCTAATTTTTTGGAGGACAAGAGAAACGAATGGCTTTCCGGTGCACACTTCGCCGACTGCTCACTGTTCTACTTTTCACCCAATGCGCTCTCGCTCAGGAGGCTAACGCTGTGCTGTATGGGACGTGGACCGCAACAGCGGGGCCGTCTCAGACCTTCCGTGGGTCATGGTCCGCCGAGACTTCTCCTCGCAACCCGAATGAAGCACAAGGTTCCTGGACCCTTGTCAATGATTCCGGCGAAGTCGTGCTGGAGGGGACGTGGTTGGCAAGGAAAACGGGCCCGCGCTGGCAAGGAACCTGGAGAGCTCGGACGGCCAAGGGCCAATCGTTTTCTGGGAGCTGGCAAGCAGACTTGCCAGAATCGAAGGATCAGACATTCGCGCTTCTGTTAAAGCGGACAGTTGAAAAAGAGGTCGCTGGATTCTGGCAGAGTGGCGGCTATCGAGGCAATTGGTGGCTGGCGGGGCTCAAAGCCAAGAATCGAAGTCGGTAGCGTCTACTGCGGCAGCATCCTGCCACCGCAGATTCCACGAACGAGCAATTCTGGAAACCACACGTTGTCGACAACGAACCCACACGTGTTGAAATGCCGCCCATCTTCATCGCGAGGACGCACTCCTTCGCCAAGGCGTCAAACACTGGTTTCCACTCCGTAGCGGCGAATCGAGTTCTTGGGGCGCACCGTGCGTGGCGCGCTCCGTGAACGTCGCCGTCCATTTGCGCACCGACGGGAGACCGCTTCGAGGTCCTCTCTCGCTTTGCCGACAATAAACTCGAAATAATCGCCGAAGCGCGTGGCGGCGGCTTCCGAAGCATCCGGAAAAGCCGCCGCCTTTTGCTTGTGAATCGGCAATCCCCGACTCTGTACCCGCAACCGATTGAATCTAAACATCATAGGTCGGAATCGTCGTCTCCATCCCGGCGCTGCAATCTTGTCTGCGTATCCTTTATACATACGCTGTCCCGGTCTATTCTGTCTCCGCCGCAGAAACGACTTCAACCGGATCAACACGATTGTCTGAACACGCCCAGCCGGCGGTGCTATCGGCATCGGATTTGCGCGAGCTCTAGTATTCAGGAGAGCTCTCGGAATAGAAAGAACGGCCGTTTACTCAATCTTCGCAATCTTTATCGTCATCGCCCCCGCCTCCGCAGTTCCCCTTAAAGAAGTCACTGAGATCCTTTGTTTCGGGGTCCGCGGCAGCGCCGAGGAGGGGCTCGACATGGAAGATTTCCTGCATCGTTTTCAGCGTCGAGCTATGGTCGTAGTGAATGGAATTGGAGAAAGGCTTCTTACCTGCACCCTTGGCAAACGGCGAAAGCAAAAACATGCCAATCGGCCCATCGCTGAATTTCCCGCTGTCTTCGGCCTCGTCCCAGATGATGAACAAGGCGCCACCCTCCTTGTATTCGGCTGACTCGGTAATCAAGGGCACGTTCTGCTTAAGCCAGGTATCGGAGCGCAACGTATTATCGGCGGATTCCGAAGCAGCGCAGGGAGAAACTCCCTCGTGGCCGTCATGGCACAGGTTCGGCGTAATAAAGTTGTACCGCGCCGAGGTGTGGTCGGCCAGATCCGTCGCCAGCTGGTAATAGGGCTTGACGTGCGAGATGCATTCGGCCGACTGCGGATTCAACCCTTGGTTGACGTCATTAAAGTAGACAAAGGCCAGATGTTCTACATCGAGGAAAGTAAAATCGAGCGGGCAGTTGTCGAACACCGGGCTGCCAAAGTCGGGCTCCGCATAAGCTCGCCACGAGATACCTGCATTTTCAAGAAGTTTTACCAGGTGCTGGTCTGTGGGTAGCTGGGGCTGGCCCGGCTGGGTATCCGCCAGGACGCCAAAGTTGGTTCCCGCTTCCAGCCACAGATAATTCGGCTGGCTGGGGTGGTTCTTGGGAGGATTGAAGTATTGCTCGGCGTGCGCCGATGTTTGTAGCAGAGTCCCGTTGACGTACGGGGCCAACGGGTTACCCTTGATATCCGGTGCACCAAATGCGGCGCCGGCGTTGTTGCCGGTCCAGTTGTGATTTTCCATCAGAATGACCCACACCGTCTTTACTTTGCTCAATTGGGCATTCGTGGATACTGGCATAACGATCAGCAACAACAGCGTCGTCACACTAAACGCAACCATCTTCAGCAAATGTTTCACAGAACCTCCAGGGTTTTTTTATCTACTGCTAAATCTCCGACGATTGAGTACAGATTTTCAGAATCGAAATCGCAAATCGGCGGCTGGATTGATCCTGATTTCGACACTGCGTTCACCTATCCAACAATGACGGTTCGCTCGCGGCCAGCAGCGGCGTTCATTTGCAATTGCTCCGCACCGCAGTCTGACTGAGGCTCGAGCCTAGAGACCCTCTGTTACGCTGTAATCACCTATGCGTTAAAAAGTATTTCAAGGCCTTGGTGAGAAAAAGACCGGCTGCATGGACAGAACAGAGTGCACGGCAGTTCCTTACCGCGAACGGCGTCAAGGCTTGCAACGCTGTCCTTTGTCGAAATCTATGCTGCCCAGAAGGCGCATCGATGGACGTGCCGTCAGCATTTTCTTTGCGAATCTCGCCACGACCGCACTATTTTTCTTCACAACCTCGCCATTAATCTCGCCATTTCCCTCGCCGCCATCGAGCGATAGAAGCGAAGCCCGTGGCCGATCCACACTGATAGCGCTGGCTGATTCGTTGTTCCATCGGTGCTTCCGTCATCTTCGTGACAACCAAGGAGAAAGTCGTTACTTTCCTCTTGTTCGCCGACAAATCGATTGCCAGCGCGACGGCTGGGGCACGGCAATCGTCGAAGCCGCAGGTTCGCTGACTCGGGCTCAAGAGAGTGCGTTGGTTGTCCTTGTGTGAGATGGAGGCGGCTTACCGTAGAACGATCTGAAAACCGCTGATACTCAAAGCGGGATCGAACGCGCCTCACAAAGCTGGCTTCGCGCTGATGTGAATGCCGGCGATCTGCCTACTTGTGTCTCATGCCGAGGCATTGGATCTCTTGCGCCGCCGAGCGAAGAGAATGCCTATGATCAAGCCCAACACTGTTCCGGTCACTACGCCGCCGATGCCTGCTCTCCAAAAGACGGCTTTGGCTACCATCGTGAGGATTGGGTTGTCGAAGGTGTCGGCGGAAGAATGGAAACTGCGGATCGTCCAGCCGTCCGTATCGCGTGGCCCGTCAGGAGATTTGAAAACGGTGACGGTGAACCGGCTGTTCAGCGTAAAACTCCTGCCGTCATTTAGAACGTAACTGTCGTTCATATAGCCATAGGAAAGGCCGACATCATTGTGGACGGTTCGGGATTCGACCTGGGGATCGGCAGAATAACTAACCACGCGGCGATCGGGGGCGGTCATCATCCGCTTGTAGTACTCACGGAAAGCCTCAGGCCCTTTTAGGACGCTCCCGTCCGGAAAAACAATAACCACGTCGGGATGTAGGTAGCGCGTCATCGCATCGAGGTCGCCCTTGACATATGCATCCTTAATGGCGGCACGCAAATGGTCCAAACCTGCGGTAGACGGATCTGTCGCTCCAGGGATGGAAGGGTTGTCAGCCAACAGAGGCGCTGGAACAACGCCAAGTATCAAAGCCACTAGCGCGATCACAAACTTCATAGCCGTCGAAATCATGTGGGCTCCTCCGAAGTGGGTTGGTTGCGGGAAGCGACTACAAGCCAATGAAGATAGTCGATCATCTGTCGGTCAGCGCTGATCAAGCGATCCGGATGGTACTTCGCGCCATCCAGCAGGAGTGTATCAGGCTTCAGAAAGGCACGGATAAAGTGTCTTTTGATTCGCACGTTCAACCAGTCCAGAAACCCCAGGCCTGGACGTCGGCGACGGAAAATCGTCACTCGCACGCGTGATTTCGAGCTGGGGGCAGAAGAGACCGGACAAATCTCGGTCATGCCGTAGCTGGTTGCACCGCGGGCACGGGGATCCTTGATGGGGGAATTGTGAAAATGAGCGATCACAAACGCGAGCGTCCCTGACCACACGGTCACGTCCATTGTCACTCGTCGTCCTGCAAAGCGGCGCGTCAGCCGATCTCGCCAATCTTCGCCGCAAACCTCGAAGGTCGCAACGATCCTGCGGGCAGCGGGATGAGGCGTTTCGAGGATCGGTTGGCTTACCAGCCGACGGTTGTGTAAGCCGGCAAAATGCTGGAGATCGAAGCCGTTGGTTCCCACCAGCCACCAGGGACAATCGATGACAAACTCAAATGCTGGGGCAGCGACCAGATCCGATGGATCCGTTCCCACGAAAAACGGAAGAGGATAATCGCTTCGGCTCGCCGGAAAGACAAAAATATGTCCGGCAAACTCAGTGGCGCAATAATTCTGCTGCCGAGCGCAAGCGGGGATTTCGCTCTGGCTGGGAATGTGCTCACATCGCCCGGAGACTCCGTATCGCCAGCCGTGAAATGGACAAACGATCTGATCGTCGATCACGCTGCCTTCGGAAAGGTCCGCCCCCATATGCCAGCATCGAGCCTCCATGACCACTGGGTTTCCCCGGGCGGAACGGAAGCAAACGAGACGACGGCCAAACATCTCCATGCCTATGGGCTGGCGCATTCGCTCACACGATCGCGCGATGACGTACCAGCCTCTGGGCCACTCAGGAAAGGCCTCGGCCGGTGGACCGCTGGGAGTGCACACAAGAGGGCTGGACTGAATCATGCGGCTTCCCGGCCGATCAGAACACCCTGCTCCGAGCGAGCCTCTCGAGAACGCCGGCGCAAAAAGAGGCATTGTGCCAGCCAGCCCAGAAATATTCCCGGGAGCAGGTCGATTGCGAAGTGCTGGCGAGTGGCGATGGTCGAATACAAAATTAAGCCGACCCACAACCAGGCAAACGAGAGCAGAACTTTTCTCAACCCGGGCCGCGAGGAATCGACCGACGCATAGGTCGCGTAAAGAACCGCGTATACAGCACATGCTGCGTGCAAAGAGGGAAACGAGTTATATGCCCGATCAACAAAAATCAGTTGGTTATAAAGCCAGTATCCGTCAGCCGTAGCAGGTCGCGGCCCGGCCACCGGAAGCAGGACAAAACATAGGAATCCACAGACAAAAAAGAACAAAATGCCGCCGGTGTACCGCCGCAAGTCCTTGCGTGATCGCGTGAGCAGGGGACCTACGGGGTTGAGCAGATACAGAGACAAATATGCCCAAACCCAATGCGGCTTGAAAGGAATGGCATGGTCAAGCCAATTTAGCGGCACGCTTCGCGTGGGGAAAATAATTGCACGCTCGATTGCAAGATAGGCAGCCGTCACAGCCGTGGGCAAAGTGAGCAACAGAAAAACCTTTAGACCCAGATTGCATCGAAGCCGTCGCAACAGCGCGGAATGGAGCGGCGTCAATCGATTCAATTGGAATCACCTTCGTACCGGCTTTGTGCAGGCTGGTTGCCCTGCCAGGTCGAAAATGGCCGAAAGTACTTGCCTGCGGGGACTGACAGGCCGGCCGGAATCCTGCATCCGGCCGTGATCAGGCTGTAACCACCGATCAACGCGTCATCCCCCAGCACCACCGGCGCCAGCCACAGTTGCGCTTGCGCTTTTTTGCCCGGAACAATCACGTGGGGATTGAGCCGCACCCCCGCACCGAATACTACCCGCTTACCGATGTGCACAAACGGCCGATCCAGGACCGCAACGCCAGGACTCCAATACACCAGCGAGCCAATCTTCGCGCCCCACAATCGCAGCCACGCGGAATAAAGTCCCGGAACAATGCGAAGAACTTCTTCGAGCATCGGCAACCGGTTGAAGATCACTTGCCACTGTGCGGATAGCCACCAGCGCAGAAAGGCTGCCGATGCCACCGCATGCCGTCCCGACTGCGGCCCGAAGAGGAGAGACACAATTCGGTATGCCAGCGGGGGAAGCAGATAAATCAGTAATGCACCGCAGCCCAACCCTCTGGCTATTCCCCAGCGGCGTCCCAAAACAATCATGCAACCGACCACAACAGCAGCCAGAAGGAATGGAATGTAACCGATCCCAACCATCGTCAAGCGGCGATGAAGCGGCCAATCGATCGTCATCGTGCTAGTGCTGTCGCACGCATCCGTCATATTCGTTTTCCACGTGCTCTGTGGTCAAAATCGGCCCTCGCCACATTTTTAGATAGGCACTGCCAAGCCACTCGGTGCGCGGCTCGTCGTCGCCAGCAACCTGTTTCAGGTGCAGCCAGGGCACCGTCGGATGTAGATGGTGGGTCAGATGCCAGCCGTGATTCAGCCACAGTTTATCGAGGAGCCGCCCGTATCGCAGATTTTTCGCCCCGCGCAACACATCTCGGCAGGTTCCATAATGATGTACATACTGAAGTGTTGACCAGCTTGCGCCGAACGCAGCATACATCAGCGCGTATTGCATCGCCCGCAGCCCAAGCCACCAGGCAATTGTGAAATGCAGCATGACCACCAGCCATGCCTCGAGGCGGATTCGCCACAAATTGCGACGATTGACGTATCTCATTACTGCGGATGTGGGGCGGTCGATTTGTGCCGCCTTCGACAGCCAGCGCATGGGGATCAGCGCGAGCGCAAAGTTGCCGATGACCAGTGATAGCCAAAATCCTCCGGTTAAGATGCCAAAAAACTGCGTCTTCTTCCACCATGCGGGATCCTCTCGAAAATAAACATCGAAGACCTCTTCGTCGGAACGATTGTGAATGTGGTGCGCCAAATGCACGTTGCGGATGAACGTATACGAGCCCGGAAGAAACAGGGAAAGCACGATTCCCGCCAAATCGTTGATGTTGCGGTTGGAAAACAGCAAACCATGCTCCGCCTCGTGAATAGCAAAGTACACTGAGTTCATCGTGACTGCGAACACCGTCGCGAGCGCAATCCACCACCAGCCGCCAATGATTCTGCACGCCGTGACACAACTGCCTATGGCCAAAAGTTGCAACGACACCACGAGTGTGTTGGGCAGATCAGGAATGGCGCGTACCTCTTTCATACCATGGCGCTTTCTAGCTCCGGGAACTGGCTCAGCAGATGGAATGCAATGGGGGACGACTGAGCAGAAAACATCATGGTCCGGAATTCCGCCTGCCGACCGACTTCGCGCAGCTCGGAACGAATTCGCCCTAGCAAGGGGCGCAGAACCGGCCGCTCGCGGATCAGTTCATTGGCCACCGAAATCGCGGCGTTCTCCGGCCTGAACAGCAGGCGACCGATTACCAAGCGGAAGAGATAGACATTGAGCTGACGCCGCCATCCGTCCAGACCCGGCCACAAAGCATCAATCAGATGCCAGTCAATCTGCACATGGCGGGTCTCATCCCGTACATGCGAAAGGTAAGCTGCCGCGAAATGCGCCTCGATTTCATTCGGTCGTCTTGCTGCGCAGCGCCGGGCAATTTCGTTCCCGTGCTCTTCGAAGATGAGCATTAACCAAACCGCGACAGGATACTCCAGGGGGCGGCTCGCCAGCCATTGCATCAAGGCACGTCCAATGGGAGCGATCCGTGTGATCGCTGCAGTATTGCTTGAATATCTCTGTGGATCGGCGCAACGGTTGAGGGTCCACCAGATGTTTTGATGGCGTCGTTCGTCCTCAATGAAATCCGGTAAAACCGCTCTCAGTTGCTGAGGAACGCGCTCGCTTCGCGAAAGTACCAGCAGCGTTGAGCTGAAGCCCTCCTCAAACCACGCAATCAGCTCGTTGAACGACAACGCCGAGAGTTGCGTGTGCCGCAGCTGATCTTCGGGACTCAGTTCTTGCCAAACCGCAGTGTAATAGAGGGCCGTCAGGCTCGGACAAATGAAAAGTTTACTAAAGTCGACGGCAACGCTGGTATCAAATGGGCAGGAATCGACGCGATGTCGATCGGCGTGCTCTGCAATCTGGATAGGCGACATATGTCGAGGCGGATTCGCCATAGCGATCACCTACCCGTTAGTCCCAGTTCGTTCGCCGCTCCGTAACTTGACAACGCGAGAGATAACTATAATATTTCCGCTACGGTTTGCAAGAGCATCGGCGCAGGGTTGAAGAGATCGTCGAAGGAGGCGCAGTCGTCTTGTTCCATAGCGCTCAAAAGCCCTTGCGACTGGCCCTGGTTTCTCCCAAAGGGCCGCTCTACCGCCACCGCGGCGGTATTTTCCGCAAGTCGTTGCGCTACCAGCCGCTCACGCTTACGACCCTCGCGGCACTCGTTCCCCAGGAACTCCACGCCGAGATCACGCTTATCGATGAGGGAATCCAAGAAGTTCCCGAGAATCTCGATGCCGACTTGATTGGCTTCACCGTGATTACCGGTACCGCACCTCGCGCATATCAGCTTTCGAAACAGTTCAGGTCAAGGGGGATCACCACGGTTTTCGGCGGACCTCATGTCACGCTCATTCCAGAGGATGCCCAGCCGAACGCGGATGCCATCGTCGTCGGCTACGCGGAAGATACTTGGCCGCAGCTGCTTCGCGACTTTGTGGCTGGTCGCATGCGTCGAAGATACGATCAGGCCCCCGACCTGGACCTCGCCAGCCGGCCGTTTCCGCGACGCGACCTTCTTCCCGCTCGTCGATTTTTGACCAACAACGTCTTTGAAGCCACGCGCGGCTGCGTGCATAGCTGCGATTTCTGCGTTGTGCCGGCGGCTTGGGGGCGCAAACCACTGCAAAAACCCATCGCAGATGTTACCGAAGACATTCGGCGGCACGGTGCGCGCAAACTGATCTTTGTCGACCTGAATCTGATTGCGGATCGCGGCTATGCAGTTCGCCTATTCCAAGCGCTGGTTCCCCTGCGCGTCGAGTGGTATGGACTGTCAACCGTGTTGCTCGCAGACGATCCGGAACTGCTCGATCTGGCGGCGAAAAGCGGTTGCCGCGGCCTGTTGATGGGACTTGAATCCATATCTTCGGAAAACCTGCGCCGGAGCTGCAAGGGATTTAATTCTCCAGATCTTTTTGTCCGCGTCGTGGAGAGGCTGCATGAACATGGCATCGCCTTGCAGGGATGTTTTGTATTCGGTTTGGATGGCGACAACACCGACGTCTTTGTGAAAACTGCGGAGTTTGCGGTCGCGGCGCGAATTGACCTTCCCCGTTTTGCAATCGTCACCCCGTTTCCCGGCACCGCGCTTTACAAGCGACTGGTCAGCGAAGGCCGAATCTTGACTCGCAACTGGGAGCTTTACGATGGGCAGCATGTCGTTTTCCAGCCCAAGGGGATGAGCGTGCGCCAACTCGAACAAGGCACCGAAACCGCCTGGAAACATGCTTATAGCTACCGATCGATTCTGTCCCGTTTGTCCCATTCGCCCGCGCCTTGGGGCGTGCGACTGGCCACGAATCTTGGTTATCGTTTTTACGCGAATCACCTGAGCCGCTTCTACAACTGCGATTGGATTATCGGTCGTTCGGATCACCCTGCGCCTGAGGGCCCTCGGCCTTTGCCCGTTTCGTTGACTGTTCACGACACCCAATGAGGCTGACGGTCATACATCCTTGCATTGGACGTCGCGCTGGCGATCGCAGCTACATTCGAACCTGGCAAATGGAGCCATTACCGGCAGCGACCATCGCCGGACTTACTCCCAAGGATGTCGAAGTGCGCTTCTACGATGACCGCATGGAGCGAATCCCTTTCGACGAACCGACTGACTTGGTCGCCATCAGCGTCGAGACTTACACTGCCAAGCGCTCTTATCAAATCGCCAGCGAATATCGCCGGCGCAAAACGCCTGTAGTGATGGGCGGGTTTCATGCCACGCTCTTACCCGATGAGGTTGCCAAACATGCCGAGGCCGTAGTTGTCGGCGAAGCGGAAAATCAATGGCAGCAAGTGATTGATGATGCTCGATCGGGACGGCTGAAAAAGCTCTACCAGACAGAGGTCCGGCCATCTCTGGCTAAAATCAAACCCGATCGTTCCATTTTCCGCGGAAAACGATATTTACCGGTCGGCTTGGTCGAAGCGGGACGAGGCTGCCACTTCCAATGCGAGTTCTGCGCTGTCCAGACCGTGTTTGGCGCCACCCAGACTCGTCGGCCCGTGGATGATATTCTGGCGGAAATCCAAGCTGTAAAGAATGACCGAAAGCTTTTCTTTTTTGTGGACGACAACATCACCTCAAATCTCGGCCAGGCTAAGGAATTTTTTCGAGCGCTGATCAAAGCGAAAATCCGCTGGGTCAGCCAGGCCAGTATCAATGCCGCTCATGATGAGGAATTCCTCGACTTGCTTGTGCGCAGCGGCTGTATGGGCGTGCTGATAGGTTTTGAAAGCCTGAATCCGGAAAATCTGAAGGACATGAACAAGTCCTTCAATCTAATGCGCGGTGGCTTTAGCAAAGCTCTGCAAAACCTTCGTAGGCACCGCGTCCGTGTTTATGGAACATTTATTTTCGGTTACGACCGGGACACGCCAGAGACCTTTCAAGAGACCGTGCGTTTCGCCCAGTCGAATCGCATGTACATCGCGGCTTTTAATCATCTGACCCCGTTTCCCGGGACGCCTTTGTACCAACGCCTGCAAGCTACCGGGCGGCTTCTGCACAATGCTTGGTGGCTTGATGACCGTTACCGTTACAACCACATTCCTTTTGCTCCCGCCGCTATGACTCCTGGCGATCTGCAACGCTGTTGCCTGGAAGCTCGCCGGGAGTTTTATTCCTGGCCTAGCATTATTCGCAGAGGATTTGACCGCGTCAATCGCGCCGATAATTTCATGTGGCGGAATTTCTACCTCATAAATGCGATGCACCGCGGTGACGTAAGCATGCGCGACGGCTATCCATTGGGAGACGAATCGTGGTCCGGGCCGCTCCTGCAGGCCAATTAACATCTCGCGGCCATGTGCCCACTGCCAGTGGTGTTCGTTTTGGCCTGGCCACGCCTGAGCACGATGCGCCGCTTCGTCGCCTTCTCCGTGAAAATGCCATGCCCGGTTCGATCAGCCTGACCATGGAACGCGAACCCAACTTTTTCGCAGCGGCCGGGGTGGAAGGGCCAGAACACCAAACCATCGTGGCAGTGGAGAATGACCGCGTCGTTGCTGCCGGCAACATCTCGGCGCGGCAACGATTTATTAATGGTCAAGCCATGCGCGTCGGATATCTGGGGGCACTCCGACTGGATGCATCATGTCGCGGTCATGCATCGATCCTTCGACGTGGCTACGAAGCATTCCGGAAACTGCATGAGCAGCTTGGGCCCCCCATCTACCTGACCAGCATCGTCGCCGACAACCTGTCGGCCCGGAGATTTTTGGAAAAGGGTCTGAGCGGGATGCCGACCTACCGATTCCTCGGTGAATTCGTGACCCTTATCATTCCCCGCGCTGGTCGATTTGACCTATTGCGGCCGATGCCAAGCGCTGGCCGGAAGCTTCGAGAACAAGGAGTCCAGATTGTCCACGGTGCAAAGGAACGATCGGCCGTAATAGAGGAACTGCTGAATCGCGACCACCAGAGATACCAGTTCGCGCCGGTCTGGTCGGCGGGCGAGCTTCATCCAGATAGTTTTCAAATAGCGTACGCAGCGGACGGGCGACCGCTGGCGTGCGCCGCCATTTGGGATCAGCGAAGCGTCAAACAGATCGTCGTGCGCGGCTATTCTGGCCACTTGCGATGGGCGAAGCCGCTCGTCAATCTTGCGGCGGCCTTCCTCGGCAGTCCTCGTCTGCCGCGAATCGGAATGCCCATGTCGCACGCTTTCCTCTCGCACTTGGCCTTCCCCGTCGATCAGCCACAAGTTGCCGCTTGGCTCATTCATCTCCTTCGCGGTCTTGCCCACTCGCGCAGCATCGATTACCTGGTGCTCGGTTTCGATTCCCGAGATCCCCGTTTCCTGTACTTGAGAAGGATTTTTCGCTCCCGGGAATATGTAAGCCGCATCTATGTCGTGCATTGGGAGGACGGTGCGCCACTGGCGCAAAGCCTGGATGGTCGATTGCTTGGTCCCGAGGTCGCAACCCTGTGAACCTCGTGAAAGAACTTCTAAAAGCCAGAGCCGCTCGTCTGGTCCCTCGCGACCAGCTCACGCAGGATAACTTGGAAAAAATGTATCGGCTGCTCTGCGATCATTTTGATGGTGTTACCTTCGAACACTTCCGTGCTGATATCGCAGAAAAAAATTGGATCATTTTGCTAGAACGGTCTGACCGTTTAGTTGGATTCTCAACGCTTCTTGCCTACGAAACCTGTGCAGACGGCCAGCCCTACAGTGTCGTCTACTCCGGCGACACGATCGTGTCACCAGACGCCTGGAACTCATCGACACTTTCGCGCGCTTGGATCGAATCAGTGGCAAGGTTACGCACACTCTATCCGCGCGGTCCTTACCTCTGGCTCTTGATCACGTCCGGCTTTCGCACTTATCGTTTTTTGCCAGTGTTTTGGCGCGATTTTTTCCCCCGCTTTGATCGCGACACGCCCGAGCACTGGAAGCAATTGACGGATCGCTTTGCTAATGAACGATTCGGCCAAGAGTACGATCCCGCGGCTGGAGTGGTGCGGTTTGAGAATCCCCAGCGACTGCATGGCTCGCTTGCTGAAATCCCTATCGGCCGCAGAACAGATCCTCACGTTGCGTTTTTTGCTTCGCGCAATCCTGGTCACCTAATGGGCGATGAGTTGGTTTGCATCACGGAACTATCGCCAGGCAACCTGACCCACGCCGGACGCCGCACGGCGGCAGCGATACCCGAATGGTGAAAGCTGCTTGCGCAAATTCGCTGTGGTGGCTCGCCAGTGCTCCCTCGCACGCTGCCTTCAGCTCCGCGCTGAACGATCCCGGCGCGGCGCAGCAGCGGGTTCTTCGCGCATTCCTTGGCAAAAACTCCTCCACTGCCTTTGGCCGCGAGCATGGCTTGCATGAGGTGCGCACGCCAGCAGAGTTTGCCCGTCGCGTGCCGATCCGCAACTACGATGAGCTACGCCCCTGGATCGACCGGATTCGCCGGGGCGAACCCCAGGTATTGACCGCCGACCCAGTCACACGACTGGTTCCAACCAGCGGTTCGACGGCAGCCCGCAAGCTGATCCCGTACACCGCCGCAATGCATCGGCAGCTTAACCGAGCCATCGGCCCCTGGATTTTCGATCTGTACCGCAGCTATCCACGGGCATTGCTCGGCTTATCCTATTGGTCGATTTCTCCCGTCTCTGAAGATGCGATTCAGTCCGCAGAAGAATCGGCCGTGCCGATCGGGTTTGAGGACGACTCCGCCTACCTCGGACCGTTCCGCAAATCTCTTATTAGCGCCAGCATGGCCGTGCCCTCGGAGCTTAGGCACGTTACCGCCATCGACGATTGGCGATACCTCTCCGCATTGCTCTTGCTGCGGCGGCGTGATCTGAGCTTGGTCTCTGTGTGGCATCCGTTTTTCTTTTCGCTTTTGCTGAAGGTCATACGCGACAATTGGGCTCAACTGCTTTCCGATATTGCCAGCGGAAAGTGCGCCACGATCGATCGACTGCCGCCTCTAGTGGCCGCCTCCATCAAGTCCCGCCCGAACGCTCGTCGCCGAGAAGAGTTACACGGCATCTCCCAACCCACCTTTGATCGATTGTGGCCCAACCTTAAAGTGCTGAGCTGCTGGGCGGACGGTCATGCCGCCGGCGCCGCCGATGAACTGGCTCAGGCATTGGCTTCCGCCGTAGTTCAGCCCAAAGGTCTCATCGCAACCGAAGGCATTATTTCTGTACCATTCGAGGGTCATCATCCTCTCGCAATTCTGTCCCACTATTTGGAATTCGAAGCGGACTCAGGTTGCATCGTGCTTTCCTCAGAGCTTCAAGAAAACCAGCAATACAACGTCATTCTCACCACCGGCGGAGGACTCTGCCGTTATCGCTTGGACGATCGAATTGCTGTCGATGGGATGCTTGGCCGAACTCCCTCGATTCGCTTCGTCGGCAAATCCGCTCAGGTGTCGGACCGCATGGGAGAAAAATTATCCGACGGATTTGTGGCATCGGTATTTTCGAAACTCTTTTGCGACTTACAGACTAAGCCCTCATTTGCGATGTTAGCCCCCGATGTAGATGCCGACGGATGCCGCTACACGCTCTACCTCAGTGGCGAAGCTCCGAATGAAGTATGTAGCACGCTTGATCGTCTGCTCTCGGCTAATCCGCATTACGCATATTGCCGGCGACTTACTCAGTTGCGCCCGCCACGCCTTTTCCGGGTCTCGGATGATGTTAACGCTGCGTATTACGAGCGCCTTCAGCGGACGGGAAAGCGCTTGGGCGAAATCAAACCGGTTGGACTCAGCGCCCTTGACGGTTGGTCAGATCACCTAAGCGGACACTACGCGCCGGAAGGACCAATCCTCCGACACTTCGACCCTTAATTCGGCTGACGAACTCTCTCGGCCTTTGCACAGCGCGTGCCAACGCGAAGTCGGATCAAATGCCTCCCCCTTCTCGAAATAGCACTCACTGCCCAAGCGGTGGAAGAGCCGAGGCTCAACAGACAGCCCGCCGCTTTCCGCCCAGCTGCTATTTCGCGGGTACCTGAAACTCTGACCGGATGAACGGTTTGATCCCTTCCTCGCCGGTCAGCCGAAGACAGAGCAGCTTGCCTTCACGTTCCAGGTCGATATGAAAATCAAAAAAAGGGCAGCACTTGCCCTCAGCCACTACCCAGTCGGCCAGGTCCGCGAGAGAGACATTCGATGGACTGAACTGAAATTCGTAGCCCTTCTCTGTCTCCACGATCTCTTTCCGCCCCGCGATCAACTTGTCGGTCAACTGCTGGTGTCGAGTGCGCTCGGCCGGGTTCAGCGCTTTGATATTGCAGTAGAATTTGTTTTGCGTCGTCAGCACCTGTTTCTCCTTTTCCTTGGTCGTCGTTTCCTGCGGCGAAGCTTGCAGCAGCACGCCACTTGAAAGCAACGCCGCCAGCACCGCAACTGCTACACGCTGCTTGCGCTTTCTTCCGTTTCGTTCTCGCAACACTGTCATGATTTTCCTCCCGTAAGACCTGGTACGTTCCATTGCAAAATGCTAGAACTTAAAGTCAGCTTTAAGTCAAGCGTCTATATAAGTGCCTAGCGGGAGGGAGCGAAATGAAGATAGGCGAACTCGCCGGCCGTTCAGGGCTAAACGCTTCCGCCATCCGTTACTACGAAAGACGCGGATTGCTTCCCGCGCCCCACCGTGCAGGCGGCCAGCGCCGCTACCCCGCAGACGCACTCGACCGCGTGCTCCTCATCCGCTTTGCGAGCGAGATGGGATTCACGTTGAGCGAGATCAAAGTCTTTCTCAACGGGTTGCGGGACGACGCCCCAGTCGGGCCGCGCTGGAAAAAACTCGCGCGGCGAAAAATTCAGGAAGTCGAGTGGAGCATCCAGCGCTCGCGGCGCCTGAAATCGCTCCTCAAACACCTTCTGCATTGCCGGTGCATTTCACTTCAAGTCTGTGTTAAGCGTCTCAGCCTCAGTCCCAACCTTCGACTCATCGGGCGCGGCGCCAAACCTCTCTCGAATTAGAGGCGCAACCCACAGTTCCCGATTGCCTGTTGTCGGCAGGACCCGATCGGCTTCCGAGCAAAAACGGCGGAGTTCGCGGAAGCCACTGTGGTTACTTACGAATAATTTACCGGAGCGAGGGTTTTCCGAGGAGAATCAGCAAGTTACAGTGAAGCACGAGAGTCAATTTCTCTTCCTTATTCACCTTCTGTTCGGTTCCGCTTTGGCTTTTCGATGACCAGATGCGCCTTGAGAAGCGGCACAAGCTGGAGTTGCTCGTCAATCTTCCGGAAGCGCAGTGGGACCTGAGGATCAAAGACGTCGACCGGACCGCGAAGTAGCCTGATGAATGATCGGGTAAAGCCCTGTCAGTTGTTCGTGACCTCAGGTCGAAATGAGGGTCAAGCCCGCCGTTGCAATGAGCGCGATCGCCCAGATAAGGTCCAGGTTGAACCACGCCTTCCGGAGCAATGACAACCCGAGTTTGGCGTACACGACCCAGGCAGCCAACCCCGTCAGCAAGAGATACCCACAGGTATGGACGGACACGGCGAGAAGTTGCGTGCGCACTCCGGACAAAGCGAAGGCTCCTGAGTACATGGCATGCCGCTCGTGCATCGCTGTCATGCCGAGCACGATTGGCAATAACATCAGCCCCGCTCCGTGTGCGGACGCCATCAGAAAAGACCACATGGTGAGATCCTTGAAACCGACCTGCATCCCGCCCCACCGCGTATGTCCCTTCCCTGCGATGCGATACACGCCGAACCCAACGAGCAGCAAGAAGACGGCAATCTTCACGTAGAGAAGCGGAAATACCATCCCCGCCACCGCCGCAATGGATACGGCAAGCGCAATCGCTGCGATGTGGCCCAAAGCGATCGGCGCGAGCGACTGCCACACTGCGCGGCCGCTCTGCCGCTGCAATCCGAGCGCTACCGCAAACAGCCAGCCCATCGCGGGATTAATGCCGTGGTACGCACCCAGCAGGAACAGCAGCGCCCACGTCCATGCGTCACCGTGCGTCATGAGTAGCAATACGAATCGGACGAAGCGTCACCGCCCTCGAGACGAACCTGATGACTGCGCAACTTGTCGAACTCCAAAAAGAGTTTCGGGTCGAGCGAAAGGCCACCTTCTGGCTTCGCGTCCAGTTTCACCAGCCAGCTCTTCACTCCATCCGGATAGAACTGTTCGTCCCACGGCGCGTAGAGCGAATTGGTGAAGTAAATTCGTTTGCCGTCGCGGCTCACTTCCACCATCTGTGGCCCGCCGTTGAGCGGCTCACTCGGGCGCTTCGGATGCGTTGCGCGACGAACGATGCCGCCGAGATGGACCGAAGCCATAAGTTTCGGGTGAAAGGGATCAGAAACCTCGTACTGCTGAAATTCGCCGGTGCCCCAGCACGAAACGTACAAGAAACGGTCGTCAAGCGAGAGATTGATGTCGGTCACCAGTGGCGGAACCGCCTTGAAGCCTTTCAGCAACGGAGGGAGCTTTTCCGGATCGGCGGGCTCCGCCGGAATTTCGATGACCTTCTGGATTTTCCAATCATTGTTTTCCCGGTGCCACAGCCAGATGGAAGCCGACAGATCTTTGAGTGACACAACCACGCCTACGAATCCATAGGCTTTTGCCGGATCGTGTGCGGGACGCAACTCCAGAACCATCTGTTGTTCCGGGCCAAGGTCCAGTGCTTTCAAATGGGTGCGCTTCCGCAAATCCCACACATGCAGCGAATGGCCGTAACCGCCTTGCAGGAGAATTTCCGGATTCACTCCGGATTCCACCATGCTGGGTGTTCCCCACTCGCTCGTAATAAGCGTATCGTGGCCCAGATGCCACCAGAAGTCGTAACCGAAATACTGCGGACCGCGATCGATTTCCCACTTTCCAAGGACTTCGAAACTGTCCGGGTCCAGAATGAAAATTCCTCCCGGGCCTTCGCCCTCGGGAGATCCTAGCGCGCTCAGGAAGATTCCGCTCGGACCGCAATGAACGGTGTGCGGGCGGCTGTAACCGGTGCGCGCGGCGAGAACCTCAGGCTCAATCACCTTGATGATCTTCGGCTTCTTCGGGTCCGGTTTCGTATCGATAATGTGGATTCTCGACGACCGGATTCCGGGTACGACCAAATAACGTCTCTCCGTGTGCGGATGCGGCGCATAGGGGCAGAGGCACGCACTGCACGCATTCCATCCGAAGTGGTGCAGTTCGTCTCGGGCATTGGGCATGTTCACCTGCCCGACGAGACTTGCGTAACTTGAGGACGCTGGGTCAAGATCGATTACCCCGATGGCGTCGGGAACTCCATTTTGCAGGGGATTCAGGAGCGCCACGTAGGCCAGCTTCTCCGGCGGAGCCTGCGCGGCAAGTTTCGGCGAAGGATAAAACGTGGGATCGGGACGCCAAAGTTCCATGTCAATTCTCCTGCGGCTCTCAGCCGTATACAGTTTCCAAAAAACACAAACCGCCCAACAGTGGCTTCGGTTGAGCGGGTGGTAAAAACTTTGACGCTGCAGCTTTTGGTCAACTAAGCGTGCGCGTCCCCCTCAGCCGGCTCTGGCGGCAAAGACAACAACACGCATTCGCTGAAGCAAAGTACATGACTGGCAAAATACCTTTGCGACACGCTCTCGTCAATTCCTTAATTCTTCGCCTCACTTCGATTACAGGATGCTCAATGCATGGACAAGTCTTTGAGAACGTCCCGGATCGGCTTGCCTTTCCAGAAGCGACTCCAGTTGTCGAGCGAAGTGAACGTGCGCCCATGCATGCGATCGATGTACAGAGTGCCCTGCAGATGATCAATCTCATGCTGGAGTATCCTTGCGTACCACCCGGACGCTTCTATGCACACCGCTTCACCGCGTTCATCCAAACAGTCGACGCGAACTCGCCGTGCACGTGGAACCACGCCTGAAAACCCGCTCAGACTGAGACAGCCCTCATAAAATTCCACTCTGTCCTCTCCGACAACAGCGATCTCGGGATTGATGACGACGTGGAACGACACGGCTTGGCGTTCTTTTTCCGCAAGTTCATGCGCTGGCAAAGTGCCCAGCAGTTCTTGGCGATCTTCAATGACCGCAAGCTGCAGCGGCAGACCCACTTGCGGAGCAGCGAGTCCGACGCCTGGAGCATCGTACATCGTTTCGCGCATGTCTCGGATGAGTCGCTGGATTTCCTCGCCAAGGATTTCCTCGCGCGTCAGCGGGCGTGCTTGGCTTCGCAAGACTGGTTCGCCTGCTTGAAGAATTTTCAGCCTCATCGATTCTTATTGTCTTGCATCTGCAGCGGCGCGAAAAGATGTTTTCGAGGCGAGCCTAACTCGATGGATGCATTATCGCTACGAGGAACACAACGGCGATGGCAGTGCCCATAAAGAGCAAAGGCACAAGCACCCAGAGCAAGACGCGGCTTGTCTGCTTTCTTCGGGACAACATGTGTAGGATAAACAGGAAAGGCACTCCGCCCGTGAGCGATAGTTGATACACAACTGCAATACCATCTAGCGCGCTCTGGACACTCTCACGCCGCAGTATGAGGATGACGACCTCGATGATCAGGATGAGAACCATGAGAGAGCCGGATGGCAAGAGCTTTCGCTTCACACTGAAGTTCAAGACATAAGTTCCGACTCTTGGAAATCGCTGGAGGCCTATATCAGCAAGGTCCATGCGGATGGGAGCGACGAGTTAAACCCGATAGTTGGAATCGGACCGGAAAGGTGGGAGCAGATAGTAACGCTCCCGGCCTCCATTGGGACTTTGCGGTCAGTTAAGGTTCTGAGCTTGTACGGAAGCCATCTCGTTCGCATCCCACCCGAAATCGGCGGCATGACGAATCTGGAGGAGTTTGACCCTTATACTTCTCGCTGTCTCCACTGGTTTCCGTACGAGATTACTCGTTGCAAGAACCTAAAACGCAGTCGTGTCAGCACGCGCTGCCTCTACGGGAACTATAAGTACAGACCTCCGTTTCCAAGGTTGCCACAAGTTTCGACTACGCTCACGCCCGCAACGTGTAGCGTCTGTGGTGGGCCCTTTTTGCAACAAGTACCGCATCAGGTGTGGATCTCACTGAGGGTTGCAACCGATGTGCTCCCTTTACTTGTGCACGCATGTTCCGACAGGTGTAGGAAGAATCTTCCAAAACCTGCCGATGGTTATTTACAGAGACCGCATCAAGGTGGATTGGATGTTGAACAGCCTCCAAGTTATTTCTCGACGCCCTAGCGTAAACGCTATCGTAAGCTTTATTCCCAGCCTGTGTTTTGTTTCGATTTCGACATTTTCTCTGCTAACCGGGAGCATCTCTCACTATTGGAACGCCTGCTTTCTGCTGTGTTCAATTGCCCTTGGCGGCTGGATGATTTTATATTCGGCCCAGTTGAGACTTGGCGGGGGAGTGGTCATCTACCGCAGCAATCTGCTCCTCGTGTGGTTCCTCATATTTGCAGTTCTCATTTCCGCACTCGCAAGATTCGCTAGTCCGCAAAGATACGTTGCGGTCCTGGTCTTGGGTCTGAGCCGGGCTGCGTTCCACACAGCCGGATCGAAACACCTAATCCTCAACCCAGCCAAGCACTAGCGTAGTGATTTTCGAGCCAGTTCCTCCAGCATCATTTTGCGTAAATGGGTCACAGGGATGGCCTCCTTGTGACCCAAACTGATCTCAGCCGTTCGGCAACTCCCGCTCCGTTCACCTCACGCGTAGCGTCCGCCGCGCGGGCGGCTTCGTTCAAACGCGCTAATCGGACAAAATGCGAGCAATCAGGCAGAACCGATGGCGCTACTGCCTTGTTGCGTTTTTGTCTGTGGATCAGTGCTGTCCCAAGAAAGTCCGAGCAGTCCACCGTAACTGCTTGATTGAACGAGAGTAAGGGGTCTCTGTGACTTTTTTCGATTTCAATTTTTTGCTTCTCTTTT
>Ga0137362_10000111_pt1 | contig 34336 bp, 29 predicted proteins | sample MadtaG_2_FD_104801 | JGI IMG/M metagenome (GOLD analysis project Ga0137362, IMG submission 104801) | Vadose zone soil microbial communities from Angelo Coast Range Reserve, California, USA - Mad1_100_16 metaG | ecosystem: Environmental > Terrestrial > Soil > Vadose zone | place: USA: California... | reverse complement strand
TTGGCTGTGGGCGGCTCGGCGCAGCGGAAATGAATCACCTGCTGGTCGCGCGCCACGATGGCGTAGACCGGCGGATCCTGCCACGTCCCCAGGCATGCGAAACCAAGCTTGCTTGCGTAATAGGCGACCGTTGCGGGAATGTCGATTCACGCGCGCCCGTAAGTACGGGCGACGGTGAAGAACACAGGCGCAATCTGACGGACCATGGGCCAAGTCTACCGCAGATGGCTGGTGGCCTTCGGTTTTTGAAAGCGTGGGGCTTTTGACTTCGCTTTTTTCTTGTTCGTCTCGCATCCACAGAAACCATTCACCCGTCCTAATAGCCGTTCAACCCTCAATTTCGACCATTTACTGCAAAACACTTAACAACTTGATTAGTACGTGCTATCCTTATTACATGATTGCCCGCACTGAGCCGCGAAGTGTTTACGCCGAGCCCCGATCGACCTGCCCCGACCATCTCGGGGAGATTCCGACCCTCTCGGAAAGCGTCGCTCATCATCCTCGCCGACCTCTTGCTACTATTGGGCTAAGTTCTTTAGCTGCAACACTTACAAGTCTCCCCGCAAGTGTTGCAAACAAAAGACTTACGGCTCGGCTAAACCCTTTAGATGCAACACTTACAAAAAACACGGGGGTGGGGATACCCGCTGCTCGCCTTCCCCGATGTTCGACCTTTAGACGTTTGGACGTTCCGACGATTCTCTATCCCCCTAAGTCCTTACCCCTCAATCTTTTTGCCGACCCCCACCCACTAAACCTATACGCTACAATCCTTTACAAAAACAGTGGGGGGGCCCCGGTCGGGGTGTGCGGGTATTCTTCCCATTTTGGCTTGCCCTGAGCAACGCCGAAGGGTTCACCCAGAGCGACTTGTGCGAAGGGAACGATTTATCGCGCCGTCACTCTTCACGGATCGCGGGTCACGGATCACGGTCCAATTTCCGGCTACTTGTTGATGTCGTCTTTCGCTTCCAGGCGCTTCAGCAATGGCTGGAGAAATGGTTTGTTCGCATCGGGCGCTCCGCTGATTGCCTGCGTCATCTCCTTAGCGGCCGTAGGGAAATCACCCTTGTTCGACGAGATCCGCGCCAGCGCCAGGTGGCTGGCCCAGTGGTTCGCATCCTTTTTGGTAACCAGGGGAAACAACTCAAACGCCCGCTTGGCATTTCCCTGCCGCTGGAAGGTGCGGGCATAGAAGTAGAGCTGGGCCGCCGTGGCCTTATCGAGCGCCGTGGAAAGCGCCTTGGCCGATTCCTCTTTCTTCCCCATGGCCTCGAGGATTCGCGACTTGGTTTCCCAGTTGTCAAAGCGGTCCTCGTTTTGAATCGAGGTCTCTTCCCACTTCAGCGCGTCTTCCAGGTTGTAATTGTTGTCCAGGCACCATTGCGCCGCCTCGTCGTAACCCGCCCAAGTAAATCCGCCGACGCTCCGCAGTTCGTTCTTGACGCTCTTCAATACCACCGCTTTCACGTCCACGGACACGCGGAAGGGAACCGCCAGCTTCTCCCAGCGCAGCGTCGCCAGCGCCGAATCCGGCTTGACGTCATCGAAAACATACGTCAGCGCTTCAAATGGTTCGGCGGCGCGCGGTTTCACGCTCACGCGCAGCGCGTCCTCTTTCTCGTCGTAGCTGAAGCTGCCCCACGAAGTCGAATTCTTCGAAAAAATAATCGTCCACTGATCCTTGTCCGGAATCGTGTGCAAGCCGTACGTTCCCGCCGCCAGCGGTTTCCCTTCGATGGAAACGTCATCGCCAAAAGTAATCGTCGTATTCTCATTCGCGCCCGCGCGCCACACTTTTCCAAGCGGCACGGTCTTGCCCCAAATCTCCCGCCCGCCCACTTCGGGCCGGTGATACGTAATCGTGATGTCCGTCAGCCCAATCCGCTGCGACACCGTCCCGCGCTGGCTCAGACGCGGAATGTTCAGCTCCGTCGCCTGGCTCCCATTTTTGAATTGCGCCCCCGCATTTCCGGCCAAAACGCCGAGTCCCACAATCAGTCCCAAAGCACACTTCCACGCATTGCGCATGATCACGCCTCTCCTCTCAAACTGGATTTCTCAGGTAAGTCCGCCAAGCCCGCGCTGGCCGTCCACCCCCGTACTAACAGACGCCCCTTCTTCCGAGGCGTAAGCAGCGATCTGCGCTACAAGATGGGTGAATCGGTCAATTTCAGGCTAAAATGCTTCTCAGGCGTGGGGCCCGTAGCTCAGCGGTTAGAGCAGCGGACTCATAATCCGTTGGTCCTAGGTTCAAATCCTAGCGGGCCCACCAACATTCCGTGTGCCGTTTTTCAATCCGTTGAGTTGTCCGCTTTTCGCGATGTTATCGAGAAGACCTGCGGAGCACTAGGCAAGACCCGCTTTAGAAAGAGGCAATTCGCGGATGCGCTTTCCCGTGGCGGCAAAAACCGCGTTGCAGAGCGCCGGCGCAAACGGTGGCAGAGGGGGTTCACCAATTCCGGCCGGCGGCGCATCGCTCGGAACGATGTAGGCGTTAGTTTCGCGCGGCGCATTGTTTATCCGCGCCATCTGAAAAGAATCAAAATTGGATTGGTCGATTACGCCGTTGGTCGCGGTGATTTCTCCGTAAAACGACAGGCTTATACCCATAACCGCGGCGCCTTCAACCTGTTGCCGAATCGTTTCGGGATTTACGATCGTGCCAGCGTCCAGAGCGGTATCCACGCGATTGACGCGCACCTTGCCCGCGTCATCTACCTGTACCTGAACCACGGTGGCCACGTATGTCAGGAAGCTGCGATGCATTGCTACACCGATTCCGTAGCCGTTGCCCGGCTTTTGCTTTCCCCAGCCGGCCTTTTCGGCGGCCAGTGTCAGCACGCGCCGATGGCGCGCCGTGTCGATCGGATACTGCTCGTATGCTCCGTCGTAATTCGGAAATTCCTTCGGAAGCTCGCTCCTCGGCACGACACGGTCCGGTCCGAGCAATTGCAGCATGTATTCCACCGGATCCTTCCCGGCCGCGTGCGCCAGTTCATCCGCAAACGATTGAATTCCGAACGCATGATAAACGTTGGCAACGGACCGGAACCAACCGATCCGCATATGGGCCGTCGCCGGTCCGTTCTCCGCGCGAAAGTTCGCCAAGGCGTACGGGACGTCCGTGAAACCCAGACCAAGTTCGTCCGGCGAGGAATAATTCGCATTTGGGTCAAATGTGGATCCAATTGGCGGAAACACCGTTCGCTGCAACCAGGCGGTTGGTAAGCCGTCAGGTCCGAGCGCCGCCTTCATGTACATCGCGGCCACGGAATGATAGACGTCAAATTTGATGTCGTCTTCCCTGCTCCAGACCACCTTCACTGGCTTTCCAGTTTTTTTCGAAAGCACGGCCGCTTCCACCGCAAAATCCGGAAATGATTTCCGGCCGAATCCTCCGCCGAGCAGCGTCACGTTTACCGTGACATCTTCCTTCTTCAATCCCACGGCCTGCGCGATCGCATCGCGAGCGCCTTGCGGATTCTGCGTCGGCGCCCACGCTTCCACTTTTCCATCGCGATAGACCGCCAGCGCCGCCGGCGGCTCCATCGAAGCGTGCGCCAGCAACGGCGCGTAGTATTCCGCTTCGATGATTTTTCCGCCCTTCGCGAATGCCGCGTCCACGTCGCCGTTCTCGCGCACAACCTTTCCCGGCTTGCGCGCCGTTTCCTGCAATTCCTTTTTGTAGGCGTCCGAGTTCCAGACGCTGTGCGGACTCTTTTCCCATTCGATCTTCAGTTTTTTTCTTCCCTGCATTGCCGCCCAAGTATTATCCGCAAGCACCGCCACGCCCCCGAGCGCCTGAAAGCCGACCGGCGGTTTGAACGCATCAATTGTCGCTGTCTGTTTCACGCCAGCAACTGACAGCGCGGCCTTATCGTCGACCGTCTTCACGCTGCCGCCGAAAACCGGCGGACGCGCCACGCTCGCGTACAGCATCCCTTCCATGCGCGTATCTTGGCCGTAGGAGGCTTTGCCGGTGCACATGTCCTTGAGGTCGTAGCTTGTTGTGCCTTTCCCGATGTAGCGCCATTCGCTTCGGGGCTTCAGTTTGATTTCTTCTTTTTTCGGAACTGGCAATTTTGCTGCCGCCGCCGCAAGCTCTCCGTAACCCAATTTTTTCCCGGAGGCTTGGTGCACGACGACGTGCGGAGTCGTCGTGCATTCCGACGCCGGCACACCCCACTGCGCCGCAGCTGCCCGCACCAACATCAGTCTGGCGGTCGCACCGGATTCGCGCAGAGCGTCAAAAAAGCTCCGAACCGAGTGAGATCCATCCGTATCCTGGTCACCGTATTTTTCGTCACCGATAGCCTGAACAATCTTGACCCTTGCCCAGTCCGCATCCAGTTCATCCGCCACGATGCGGGGCAACGCGGTCCGGCTCCCGCTGCCCATCTCCGAGCGGTGTGCGATGATGTAGGCGGTTCCATCCGTGTCGATGGCCAGGTACACGCTGGGCTGCAGCGGCGCTTTTGCCATCGCATCCGAGGGAGAAACACCCGGCGCAGCGGCAAACAATTCTTCCGGAATCATTCGAACGCTCAGAACGAATGCTCCGCCTCCCAGCATGCCCTTGAGGAATCCTCTGCGGCTATTCAGCAACTCACGATCGCGGCTGGAAATATTGTCGATTCGAATCATGTGCTTCCCTCCGCCAATGGACGAAAATCAATGCAAAACCGCGTAGTCCAATGCACCATCCTACCGCCAATTCGAATACTTGCAAGTCCGGCGGCGAAGCAGGAAGGTGCGGCCTGGGAGTTAAATGATTCCGCGCACCGGAAAAATGCCGCGTTGCGAATTTGACCCTGACAGTACACTCTGAACTACGGAAGAAAGACAAGTTATGTCCCCTGAATTCATGAAGCGCGCGATCGCGCTGGCGCTCGAGAATGTGCGTTCGGAAGGCGGGGGGCCGTTCGCCGCGCTGATCGTTAAAGAGGGCCGCATCATCGCCGAGGGTACGAACCGCGTTACATCCACGAACGATCCGACAGCGCACGCCGAAGTCGTTGCCATCCGCGAGGCTTGCCGCGTGCTCGCCGATTTTCAACTCACTGGTTGCGATCTTTACACGACGTGCGAGCCCTGTCCCATGTGCCTCGGAGCGATTTACTGGGCCCGCCCTGCGCGTATTTTCTACGCCGCAACCGCAGCCGATGCCGCAGGCGCCGGTTTTGACGACGCTTTCATTTATGACGAACTGAAAATCATGCCGGCCGAACGGCGCATTCCGATGACTCAGTTTTTGCGGGAAGATTCCCTGGTGATTTTTTCAGCCTGGAAGCAGCAGGAAAACAAAACGCCCTATTAACGAATCCGCTTGATTTGGCGTTCTCAACTGTAATTCGCCGGCGCTCAGGATTCCGGCCAGGCGCCCAGCGCGCGACGTAAATCCACCAACTGACCCAAGTGATAGGCGTTGTGATCGGCCAGCAGCAGCGCTTCGCGCAGAATGGTCTGGTCTTGTCCGTGCGGGATCGCGGCATGCAGATTGTTTTTCGAATTCTTCACCAGCTTTGTCATTTCCTGGAGATCGTGCTGGAAAGATTGCACGCTCTTTTCCCATGCCGCATCATCCGGCGGCACAGGCGTTTTCGGCCAATAGCCCTCGGGGAATCCGGGTGAGACGTGTTTTGCGTCGCGGCTGAATTCCAGAATGTCCCACTGCGCGATTCGCACATGTTCCAGCAACTGCCAGCCGGTATGCGGCAAGCCTTCGACGAAAGCCCCCCGCTTGGCTTCAGGGAATCCCTCAATCGCGTCCATGAAGTGCACATGGGCCTGGCCGCCCTTCAGCAGCGAGACAAGCTGTTCGCGCAACGCCTGATCGTGATTTACCGTTTTGGCTTTCTTCTTGCTGATCCGTTTTGGTTTTTTCTTCACGGGGATTTCCTATTTCTGCGAGAGAAGCAACTGCTGCGGCGAATCCGGAACCGCATACTGCGTGATTTTCACGAAACCCGCATTCCCGAACATCTTCTCATACTGCGAGAAGGTGTAGGCATCGCCGGAGTCTGTTCCGGCAAGCATCACCAGGCTGAAAGCCGCGGAGGTCGGCGGGGTGACGCGATCTTCATTGGGGACAAATTCCAATGTGATCGCTTTCCCACCGGGTTTCAGCGCCGCATGCACGCGCCGCATCAATTTTTCGCACGTCGATTCATCGAAGTGGTGAAAGATGTTTGTCAGCAAAACGAAATCGTAGCCGGCTCCAAATTCCGCTTCGAACGCGCTCCCCGGCAGCGTGGTGTAACGGTCCGCAACGCTAAATTTCTTGGCGTTTTCCTGCGCCACTTGCAGTACGCCTGGCCAATCCAGCGCAACAATTTGGGCATGAGGATTCTGTTTGGCCACGGTAATTCCATACATTCCGTGGCCCGCCGCGATATCCAAAACTTTGCAGGGCTTCCCATCGGCGGCACCCGTCAATCCGGCGATGAATTCAGCAGGGCGAATCGTCAGGGGGGCCATCGAGCGCGCAAACTTCACCCAAACATCGTCGTTGGGCTGGGTGTTGTCTCCAATTGCATTGGCGGTGCCGCCCTTCCTTACGGCTTCGGTCAAAGCATCAAAGTTTTTCTTGTGCCACGGGCTCCCAAGAAAACCAGACATCGACCCCAGGCATGCCGGAGAATGGCGATTCAGAAAAAGAGCCGATTCCTGAGTGAGCGCGTAACGCTCCGCCTCCTTGGTCAAAAATCCTTGGATGGTCAGATAATCGCAAAGAATTCGCACGCCGCGCTCCGCAGCACCGCTCTTGGCGGCAATAAGCACGGACGTATTCGCGCCGTCAGCGATGGCCGTGAAAATATCCAAATCGATTCCCGCTTTCAGAGCGGCGGTTTGCTGGAAGGCGCAGAGTGTATTGAAAATGTGCTCCGGGGTAGGCCGGCTTGTTACCGTCGGTGTGGCCATGAATGAACTCTCCTGTCCTGAGATGTGGACGCCAAAGATTATATACGCGGACGCTCTCAAAACGTTTCTCTTTGCCGCAAGCCAATTGCCCGAATGCCGCCCGGCTGGCATACTCTCTGTTCCCCGCAACGGCCAAGAGACAATCGATGAAACGCGAATATCACCGCTGGTACGCACACCGGCTCGGCATGGAGTTGGGCGTCGTCGTGTACGGCCATTGGGGCCCGCCGCTGCTGGGTTTCCCGACCAGTGCAGGCGACGAGTGGGAGCTCGAGGGCCAGAGCATGGTCGGCGCACTCGCGGATTTCATCGAAGCTGGAAGAGTCAAACTCTTCACCGTAAATTCGATCAATGGGGAGAGCTTTTACAACAAAGGAGCGCACCCGTATCACCGCAGCTACGTCCAGGCGGTTTTCGATTCCTACTTGCGGGAAGAGGTCGTTCCGTTTATTTGGAATAATTGCCAGACGCAGGGGATTGCCATCTCCACGATGGGCGCTTCCTTTGGCGCGTACCACGCGGCGAACAGCCTCTTCAAGCACCCGGACGTCATCAAGCGCTGCTTCGCGATGTCCGGCGTGTACGACTTGCGAAACTTCATGGACGGGATGTACGACGACAATTTCTATTTCAACAACCCCGTCGATTATCTTTCGAACGCCAGCGATCCGTGGTTCTACGAGCAGATTGCAAGCTGCGACATCCACATCACGACGGGCACCGGCCCATGGGAAAACAGCGGGCCTACCTACCGCCTTTCGGAAGTTCTTTCCAGCAAGGGGATTCGCCACTCGCTGGACAACTGGGGTCCGCAGGGCGGCCACGACTGGCCGTACTGGAAACATCAGATGCGGGAATATGTTTCCAAGCTATTCTGAGTATTTTTTCGAGAGGATTTGAAGGCCTTCAGGCTAAGCCGAGGTGAGCGAGCTGGTAGTGGCCTTTTTCGATGACCTGGTCGTCGTCGATCCAAACGTCACACTTGCGAGTTAGCACGTCGACGTGCGTCTTCGATTTCCAGTCGGCGTGCGTCTGGCTGCCATAAGGATCCCCGAACGCGATGTGCACGCCGGGGAATTTTTCATCCTGAAGGAGAATGCCGATCATCTCGGATAATCCAAGATTGGTACCGAAGGCAAGCTCGCCGACGCGATCGCTGTTTTCGTCGGTGTGGCAATACTCCCAGAATTCCTTCTCTAAATCTTTGCGGGCACACTTGACGTCGACGAGCCGTGCGCCCTTGATCTCCAGCATCAGCGGCGTGGATTGCAGATCGCCGTATTTCCCATTGAAGTGATCGCCGGCGGTGGCGTCACAGACAAAGGTGCCGTCGACCGTCGCTGGCGTGGTGAAAACTTCGCCAGCGGGAAGGTTTGACCAGTAACGCGGGCTGATCAGTCCGCTGGTCTTCACCCAGTCGAGACCACGATCGAAATGCGCTGCAATCTTTGTGCCGGCTTCGGTTTTTACCGTAAGGGTTTCGGCGCGCAACATGCGTTCACGGAGGCTGTCGCTAAGGCGGTCGACCATCTTGTAGTCCGCGCGCATGCCCTGCTGCATAATCTGCGGCGTGACACCGATCATGTGCGCGTAACGAATCTGACGCCGCTCGACCACTCTGACGATGGCCATACGGGCGCCCAGTTCGCCCGGCTGAGGCGTCATGCACATCACGCCGACATCCGCAGTCTCCAGGGCGGCCAGTACAGCCGCGGGGGCTGCGCCCATGGGGCGTGGCCCAAAGTCTTCCAGCAGCAATCCAGTGTAAAGAGCGCGCCGATCGTCCAGCGCAGCAGCAATGCTGGCGGCGACGGCGCGGCTGGCGTCGTCGGCAATCAGCGCTACGTGCTCGCCTGCGCGAACACCGAGGCACGTTTCCACGGCGTTACGCGCGCCGGGCATCAAGTTAGTTTGTGGGGAGCCAAAGTTCATCCAGATAATTCTACTTGAATCTTTCAAATTTCCGAGCTCGGACTGCTCTTTGCGCTTCTTTTCTTAACTGGCCAATCAGACGTCCAAACTCCTGCCATAACGGACGAGCCGCGTAGGCTGCGTGCTACGTGATAAACGCTCCAACCACATTAGATGCCCATCTGGATGCTTAGTTTCGGTGCGAGACGCGAAATGCCGGCACCTGGCCGCCGCCGCTGGTCACATTGGCGAGGCCGGTGGCGCTAAGACGGGTGAGAAATCCACACAGCTTTCCGCGGAACAAATAAGGCGCGAAGTCCACAAGCATGTCGCGGTAATCGACCTTGCCGACGTCCGCAATGTAAGGAAAGACTTCACGGCGGACAGGGATGCGTTCCTGGACGATCCACACGCCATTTTTCGCCGAGAGCGCGCGCTCAATGGCCATGTCCCAGTCGGCTTCACTGGTTTCCCAGCCAAGGGTTACGCCGGAACCACCATATTCATCGCTGGGCTTGAGGACCAAGTTTTCGCGCTCCTTGCGGATAAAGGCGAGCAACTCGATGCACTGGCCATAGTGGGCCGTCCCAACGTCGGCGACAACGCGTGTCCACGGAATATGCTTACGAATCAATTCGCGCTCGCTGTGAGAGAAAAGCGCGCCGTTTTGCTCGTCGGTCAGCACCGCAAAAAATGCCTTCACATGTGGAATCTTGCAACGGAAATTATTTGCCACACACACACCGCCGGCCGAGTAGGCTTTGACGAGGGCCGAGCATTCGGCAGGTTTGGCCACGACATCGTTGATGAGCACCCGGCGGTAGACGAGATCGATTCTCTTATCCTGCGCTACCAGGGAGCGGCCATCCCACTCCAACTCGCGGGGATCGGCGATGAGGGTTGGGACGCCCATTTTCTCGAAGCGCTCCCGCAGGATTTCGAATTCACTCACAGTCGGCACGTCTTCCCAGTCCACGATGGCGATCTGCGGCTTCCTGGACGATCCGCCCCAATCCAGATAGCTCAAGATCAAAGCATCGAGCAGCTTGGCGCTGAGCGGGTAACTGTGAACTTCATACATCTGCGCAAATTTGCCCATTACCGGGAGTTCGCGGAAAATTTCAGCCAGCGTTTCCGCGTAGCCCGCGCCCGCCGGTGATTCGCCGTTGTACTCGGCAAATTTCAGCGAGTCCGGAAGCAAGAACGCATCCAACCGCGACGCCGTGCTCGCTCGTCCATATCCCGTGGGAATCCGCGCGAGACTCTCTTCTTCTTCCCGCAGATGCAATTGTGCGAAAAGGTTTTTGTCGTCGAGGGCCGTGGTGGCGATGCGTTCACCGAGATCGGCGATAGCTTCCGAGACGGTTCGCACGCGCGCTTCATCTTCCGGGGACAGAAAAAACGGGCGCAGGAACGGGCAGTGAACGCGGTCGCCAAAGGTAAGCTTCGCTCTGCGCATTCGCTTGAACAAATCTTCCGGAAGAGCCGGCACACGCAGCAGCGTGGATTTCAAAATGGCGTGCCAATCCTCCAGGGGGGAGTGGGGCGATACCGAGGGCGTTGGAGCGGTGGTCATTTCATCAAGATCCCCGCGCCGACCCGGCAGCCGGAGCGGCCACTGATTTTTGTCCGACAGCGGCGCTTTTTGGCGCTCCCGTAAATCCCGCAGCCGCGCCGACGCCAAGCATCTCTTCCCAGCGCGGCCAGGGATGCGAAGGCTTGCCGTTCAGCGCGCGATCAATCACCAGCCGCGCCATCTTTTCCACCGCTTGCCCGAAATAAAATTCGGTGATGCGGTCGCGCTCGAAATCCGGCGCAGGATTGAGAAAGTCGATGGCATAGGGCACGCCATCCTTTACGGCGAACTCGATAGTGTTCATTTCGTAGCCCAGCGCTTGGTTGATTGTCTGCGCATCTTTCACGATGCGCCCGCCGAGCTCAGGAGACAGATATTCGTGGTCGACAATGTATTTACGCTCCTTGGGATCATAGTGAACAGGGAGAATGTCCGTCTTGCCGAAAGTGAAGCAACGCACGTACTGATTGAAATCGATGAATTCCTGAAGCGTCATGCAGTAAGGCGAAGTCTTATCGTAGGCCGCGAGGAGCTCCTCTTTGTTGTTCACTTTGTAGACGTGTTTCCAGCCGCCGCCTGAAAAAGGTTTCAAGATGGCGGGCCGGCCGACGTAATCGAGCAGGCCGTCCCAGTCCATCGGATACTCCAAGTTGTGGAGCGACTCGCTTGTGATATCCACGTCACTCGGATGGCCCTTCTGCGGGAGGAGCACCGTCTTTGGAATCGCGATTCCGAGCTTGGCGGCCACGGAGTAGTTGAAATACTTGTCGTCGGCGGTCCACCAGAACGGATTGTTGATAACGTAGGTTCCTTGAAGAACGGCGTGCTTCAAGTAGCCGCGGTAATATTCGACTTCATGCGAGATGCGATCGACGATGACGCTGTATTTCGCCGGTTCACCCATCCGCGTGCCGCCTAGTTTCACAAATTCGGCGGCCACGCCATTCTTCTTTCCAAGCTCGTTCACGCGCACGATAAAAGCCTGAGGAAAGCTGTATTCCCGCCCACAGAGAAGGCCAATCTTTTTCATATTCTTGCTCCTGTCAGGAAGCCGCGGAACCGCTTCGCCGGCGACGGCCGTCAATTCACAGCGTGTGCTGAGGTAGTGCGCGGCTGGGTCACGCCGCCGCGCGTTTCGGCGACAAGGTGTCGGACCACTGCTTTCAAGTCGCCCGTCTCCTGGTACACGCGCAACTGCCGGTCCGCGCTAGTGCCTTCGTTCATGATCGTGTGCACGTATTCGACGGCGCTGCGGCTGCCCAGGTCATCGACAACGTCATCCACTAATTCCAGCAACTCGGGAACCAGCTGGCGCATGGGCACTTCAGCTTCCTTGCCGAAGTCGATTAGTTTTCCATCAATGCCATATCGCGCCGCACGCCACTTGTTCTCTTCGATGAGCGCGCGGCGGTAGAGCCGCCAGCTCACGTTGCCTTGATAGAGGCGGTGGAGCTTCACAATGATGGCCTGCGTGAGCGCGGCGATGGCAACCGCTTCCTCGACTCGTGTGGACACGTCAAACATGCGGAATTCCAGCGTGCCAAAAGTGGGATGTGGCCGGACGTCCCACCAGATTTTTTTTCCGTTGTCGATACAATTTAGTTTCACGAGCAGGTTCACGAAATTTTCGTACGCGCTCCATGATTCGAATTGCTCCGGCACGCCAGTCCGCGGGAAGCGGCGGAACACCGTAGTGCGGAAAGATTTCAGTCCCGTGTTTCTGCCCATCCAAAACGGCGAACTGGTCGAAAGCGCCAGGAGGTGCGGAAGGAAGTAGCGCACACCGTTCATCATATCGATTGTCGTCTGTTTGTCAGGCATGGCCACGTGCACGTGCATGCCGAAGATGAGCAGTGAGCGCGCCAATTGGCCCATCTCTTCGATGATGTGCTGATAGCGCTCTCCCGGAGAGATGACCTGGTCGATCCAGCTTGAAAAGGGATGCGTGCCCGCCGCCGCCAGATGAAGTCCGGCGCGTTCGGCAGCGGCGACCAGTTCGCCGCGCGTGCGGTGCATTTCGATGCGCAGATCGCTGATGTTCTCGCAGATGCGCGTGCCAGTCTCAACGATGGACTGGTGCAGTTCGGGTTTTACTTGATCCGCGATGTCCGGGGAAGCTGCGGATACGATCTGGCTCACATGCGAACGCAATTCGCATGTTGCGGGATCAATGATCTGGAATTCTTCTTCGACGCCGATAGTGAAGCGGTGAGCCATGGGTCGGCCTTCCGGTTTTTTGGCCTTGCCGGGGGCGTTGAGCTACGTAATCATACCCCGCGGAGTTGAAAATTACACCCGCCCGGCACACAGGCAGCAAGCAGTTCATTGGAAACGAGGCTAAAGCGCAGATAGGAATGTCTGTCCCACCGGAGACATGTTGGTTGGACCTTTTCTTAATTCACCTCTAATAAAGTGGAAATATCTTAGGCTCTACGCCGCTCCCATCGCCCTGCGCTGCTGGAAGCATTCCCGGCAAAACACCGGCCGCCCTTGTGTGGGACGGAAGGGAACTGTGGTTTCCTTCCCGCACTGCGAGCAGTTGGTCTTCGTTTCCGAGCGCATCGGCGAGGTGTGACCACCGCCGCCCTCAGCGCGCTTGGCCTTGCATGCCTTGCAGCGCTTCGGTTCGTTTTTGAAGCCCTTGTCGGCAAAAAACATCTGTTCGCCGGCGGTAAAAACGAATTCAGCGCCGCACTCCGAGCACTTCAGCACCTTGTCGTGGTATTCCATGAGCCGCTCTCCCCTAGTCCCGTGCGGGGCAGGAGATTGGGCGGACTTTGCACCTGAGAGCCTAGATGCTTGAGGAGACCAGTATCCGGGGACGCCGGGCGCGGATCCCTTGGGCTTGCGGGCACGAAGCTGCGACACGTTCCCAAACGCTCTGCCTTACGGGGGCCTGATTCTCGGAAGTGCGGCGCCCAGCCGCGACGTAAAACGGATTGACGGTCCCGGTGCTGCCCGGGACCGTCCCCTGAACTTAATCCGCTTCCCGCCGCTGCTTTTTGCGCAGTCGCTTCCGCGAAAGCGCTTCCTTTGCCCGGCGCTTCTCGCCGGGTTTCATATAGAAGCTATGCTTCTTGATCTCCTTGATGATGTCTTCCTGTTGCACCTTGCGCTTAAAACGCCGCAAAGCATTTTCCAGGGATTCACTCTCTTGGATAATGACTTCAGCCACTGTGTTAATTCACCCCCAATCCGGTTCGGATTGGTATCATGCGGTGCTTCCCGCCGGCCAAGCTGCGCCCGGCTATGTCCTGCTGTGGGCACCGCCCCTGGTATTGATTATCGCATGTATTGTCCGCTTCGCGGCTGCACCCTGAAAGGTCGCTGGCCTTTTCTAATCAATTCCTGCCATACAAGTCAAGGAATCTTTGCATCCTTTAACCGTCCCTAGTGGTACTGAACCCACCTAATAACCACCCGGATATCCTATTGGCATAGGAATTACCGCAAGGTCTCCCTGGATTGGGACCCGGAATACTCTTCACGAGCCTTCTTTGCTCACGCGTCAACACTTACCTGCTTCCTGGCAAGCTTGCTTGTCTTTTTACACGCTTCTATTGTTAGAATGAGCCGCTTCTCTTTATGCACCGCGGGGGCAGCCAATGTCCGATATGCGGGATGCCATCGTTGTACTTCTTGCCGGAGGCCAGGGCGAACGCCTTTGGCCCCTCACCCGCGACCGCGCCAAGCCTGCCGTTCCTTTCGGAGCTCTCTACCGCATCATCGACATCACGCTCTCCAACTGCATCAATTCGAATCTCCGCCGCATTTTCATCCTCACGCAATACAAAGCGCTCAGCTTGAACCGCCACATCCGCGCCGGCTGGTCGCCTCTAGCTGGCCTGGGCGACTACATCGAAGTGCTCCCCCCGCAAATGCGCGTCTCGCAGCAGTGGTATCAAGGCACTGCCGATGCTGTCTACCAGAACATCTACTCCATCGGCAGCGAGCGCTCCAAATTCGTCTTCATCCTCTCCGGTGATCACATCTACAAGATGGATTACAGCCGCATGCTCCAGCAGCACTCCGACTCTGGCGCCGATGTGACCGTCGGCACCATCGAAATACCCGCCCCCCAGGCGGCCAAACAGTTCGGAGTCATTGAGACCGACAAGGACTGGCGCATCATCGGCTTCGAGGAAAAGCCCGCCGTCCCCAAGGAATCGCCGCACCACCCTGGCCACTGCAACGCCTCAATGGGAATCTACATCTTCAACACCCAACTGCTAATCCCCATCCTTCTCGCGGACTCTGAGGATTCCAAATCGCACCATGATTTTGGCAAAGACATTCTTCCACGCATCATTTCGAAGCACCGCGTCTTCGCTTATAACTTTGTCGACGAAAACGCCAAGGACGCTGTCTACTGGCGCGACGTCGGCACCCTCGATGCCTACTACGAAGCCAACATGGATCTCGTCAGCGTGTCGCCCGTTTTCAATCTCTACGACACCTCCTGGCCGCTGCGCACTTGGCAACACCAGTATCCGCCGGCAAAATTTGTCTTCGCCGATCCCGAGCGCATGGGCGTCGCGCTGGATTCCATCGTCGCCGGTGGTTCGGTCATCTCCGGGGGACGCGTTCAAAAATCTGTTATCGGCAACAACGTCCGCGTCAATAGTTACAGCGAAGTCGCCGACTCCATCATCTACAACCACGTGAATATCGGGCGCCACTCGCGCATCCGCCGCGCCATTATCGACCGCCACGTGAGCCTCCCCGAGCGCACCGAGATCGGCTACGACCTCGAAGCCGACAGCCGCCGCTTCCACGTCAGTGACTCGGGCATCGTCATCGTCGTCCGCCAGGAATCCTTAATCGAAGAGCCTGAATCTGCATAAGCTAGTTCATCTCTTTATAGGATTACATCGTCGCTGCGGCACCTTCTTTCCCGCGAATTTCCTTGACTTGGTACTAACATATGTACTATTAAAGCACCAGCTCTTCCGGAAAGTTGAAGTCCCGCTATGCCTCTTGAACCCGGTCAGCTTCTTGACCCTCCTGTGAACCGCGCTGCTTATTCCGACCGTTCCGCTTGGATCATGGCCCGTTGCTCGGAGTTGGCCTATGTCCCATTTGAAAATGGACCGGCCCAAATGCAGCAACTCCGTGACTCGCTTAAGGATCTTCGTCTGGAGCTCTTGGCTCCTTTTCAGGTCGAAGCCACGACAGGCTATGTCGCCAAGAGCCAACGTTACGCGGTCCTTGCCTTCCGCGGAACCACAAAGGATATGCGCAATATCCTCACCGACATCAACGTTCGCTTTTACCGCGATCCGCAGACCAACGCAAAGATCGCCGCCGGTTTTGGTCAAGCTTTTGCCCTTGTAAAAAGCGACATCAGTGCCGCCATCTCCCAGATCGATCGCGGCTTGCCGCTCTACATCACAGGCCATAGTCTCGGCGGTGCCCTTGCCGTCATCGCCTCCGCGCGCATTGAGCCGTCCGACCGCGTCGCCGCCTGTTACACCTTCGGATGCCCGCGCGTCGGTACCGCCGAATTTGCCGATGAACTCTGGAAAGTGCCGGTTTACCGCCTGGTCCACTCCGCCGACATCGTCCCTCGCGTGCCTCCCCCCTTTGGCTACCGCCACGCAGGCGATATGCGTTACATCAAACGCAACGGAAAAATGATGCAGGGTCCCAATTCCGTTGGCCTCTTTTTCTCCTTCGCTTATACCTTCGCCACCGGCTGGAAAAACGTCTTTCTCGATCATCGCATCGCCAACTACACCTCGAATCTCCAGGCCTGGGCCCTCAAGCGCCTCGACCTGGAACAAGATTCGACCTCGCCGCAAGCCCCCGCGCAGTCGAAGACTTTAGCCGCATCTCCTGGCGCCACCCGCTAAGTTCTTTTCGAATCGCGCGTGTCGTCCCGGCTCCTGCTTAGGTCGAGCATGTACGTCCTCTGCTACAATCTTTTCTTCATTTCGGCTCAGGAGCTTACTCTTACATGTCCACGAAGATCGTCAAGGTCCACGCTCGCCAAGTCATCGATTCGCGCGGCAATCCCACCGTCGAAGCCGACGTCATCCTCGATGGCGGAGCGCTTGGCCGCGCCGCGGTCCCTTCTGGCGCTTCCACCGGCGAACATGAGGCCCACGAGCTTCGCGATGGTGACAAATCGAAATACCTCGGAAAGGGCGTCCTGAGAGCCGCCGCCAACGCCAACAACGAAATCGCCAAATCCATCGCCGGGCTCGATGCCGCCGACCAGCGCGCCCTCGACCACAAAATGATCTCCCTCGACGGCACCCCCACCAAATCCCGCCTCGGCGCCAACGCCATTCTTGCTGTCTCTATGGCCGCTGCGCGCGCAGCCGCCGTCGCCCTAAAACAGCCGCTCTACAAATATCTTTCGCGCTATTCCACCGATTCGTCCGCAAATCTCCTCCCTTGTCCGATGATGAATATCCTCAACGGCGGCGCACATGCCGACAGTTCCGTGGACTTCCAGGAATTCATGGTCATGCCTATTGGCGCTCCGAAATTTTCCGAGGGCCTTCGCTGGGGCGTCGAAATTTTCCACGCTTTGAAGACCGCTTTGAAAAAACACGGCTACTCCACGGCTGTCGGAGACGAAGGCGGCTTTGCCCCGAGCTGCAAATCCAACGAAGAGGCTATTCAGATCGTTCTGGAAGCTATCGCCGCCGCCGGATACAAACCTGGCGAGCAAGTGAGCATTGCGCTCGACCCCGCTTCCAGCGAGTTCTACGACAAAGCCAGCGGCAACTACGTTTTCAAGAAGTCTGACAAATCCTCTTACGCTTCCTTCCAGATGGCCGCCTACTGGACCAACTGGGCCGAAAAATATCCCATCGTCTCCATCGAAGACGGCATGGCAGAAGATGATTGGGCCGGCTGGAAATCCCTGACGCAAAGCATCGGCACCAAATCTTCAAAGAAAAAAATCCAACTCGTCGGCGACGACCTCTTCGTCACCAACACCGAGCGGCTCTCTCGCGGCATCAACGAAGGAATCGCCAACGCCATCCTCATCAAGCTCAATCAAATCGGCACCGTTACCGAAACCATTGATGCCATCGAGCTCGCCCGCAAGGCCGGCTACCACTCCATCATTTCTCACCGCTCCGGCGAAACCGAGGACACCTTCATCGCCGATCTCGCCGTCGCCACTGCCGCAGGCCAGATCAAAACGGGCTCGGCCAGCCGCACCGACCGCATCGCCAAATACAATCAGCTTCTCCGTATCGAAGAAGAACTAGGCTTGGCGGCCAGGTTCCAGGGCAAAGCGGCTCTCACCTAGAAGTTTCCGGACCTTTTGTTGATCCAGGAGGCAAAAACGTGATCTTCCGTCGCTTGTTCCCGGTTGCCATTCTCCTTTTGCTTGCGTGTGCCTCGATAGCCTCCGCGCAAGACGAGCAGTCGCCCAATCCTGCCGGCGCTCCGCCGAAAATACTTCTCCTCGTCCACCAGGAATTCAAGTTCGGGAAGGAAGGCGAACGTCAAAAGTTGGAGGTCGCTATTTCGCGAGCTTTCGAGCATCTGAACGTTCCCAATGACTGGATTGATCTGGAAGCGCTTTCCGGTCCTACGGAAGCTCTATTCTTTGATCCTTTCAATTCCTTCGAGCAGGTGGGCACCGCTTTCGCGGAATGGGGGCGGATTTTTGCGGCCCATCCGGAACTCGCTCGCATGCAGGAGGAAATCAAGGCGCTAGTCACTGCTGAGCGGACCATCATCGCTGTGCGCCGCGACGACCTCGGCTACCGCCCGCAGTCCATCGACTTTTCCAAAGCCCGTTTTATGCGCGCTCTCGAGGTGCGCCTGATTCCCGGCCACGAAAGCGATTTTGTCGAGGCCTTCAAAATTCTCAGCGCAGCGTACGAGAAAGTTAATGCCGATACTCCCTGGGTCGTCTATCAGGTGAATGTCGGCACGCCCTCGCCCACTTTTCTGATTTTTATGCCCCTGCGCGCGCTCAAGCAAAACGACGACCTGCTCAATTGGAGAAAAAGCATCCGCGAAGCCGAAGGGGAGGACATGGCTCACCAAATGGAACAAATCGCCCGCGAAGCCTACGCCGGCACTGAAAGCAACCTCTACGCAATAAGTCCCGAAAGGTCCCACGTCTCCAAGGACTTCGCCGGTGGCGACCGCGATTTCTGGTCACCCCATCGGCCTGCCGCGCCGAAGGCACTGGGCAGCAAGAGCGCCGACTCCAAGCCCAAGCCATAATTAAACACGATTTCTTGATCTCCGGGCGCCCCAGGCGTAGCTGGATGCATTGCTAATCTAGCCGTCGCACATTGGATTTTGCGCGGCCGCGAATTTGACCTAGTACTATTGACACGCCTGAGGGGCCTGCCTAGCATCAAATTGTCGTTCCCGCCTGCGATCCTCCTGGCCTATTTGATTAGGAGTTTCACTATGACAAGAGTCCTTTATTGTAACGACCTCGTTCCAGGGTGCAAGTACGAGGCCCGTGGCGACTCCGACGAGGAGATTCTGGCGGAATTCGCGGATCACATCTCGACTGTACACGGCATGGTTGAGATTTCCGATGGGATATTAGAGATGGTGCGCAAGGCGATTCACGAGGAAGTTCGAGTCCGCTCGCGCGCGGCCAGCGCATAACCTATCCTCGTCGTGGAGGGAAGTCTCAACGTTTGCAGCAGGCCTTCGTCCAATCACGACGGTGACGATTCAGAGCGTGCAGTCACAGCAAACCACCCCCGAAATACCGGTAATGCCCAGTAATTTTCCAACTGAACAGGACGTCTTCAATCTTCGGGCCTCGCCCGATGTTATGCACGATCGGATATCGCCCTCTGGCTGGCGATTTCTGATCCACCACGATTCCAATGTGCGGCACGTTTCCGCCCAAGTCCCAGGTCACTAAATCCCCCGGCGCGTAATCTTCAGGGCGCTCTGTAATCGCCAGCGTTTCTCCCTTGCGGTTGAAAAACACCATCAGGTTGGGCACCCGCCGGTGATCGATGTTCGTATCCGGGTGCCCCGAAAGCCAACGCCACTTCCGCGGATACGCGGAAAAATTCTGCTCCATGTCTTCGTGTACTTCTTTTTGCAGATCAATGCCAACCGCCCGATACGCTCGAATGATTTCATCTGTGCAAACCCCCGTATCCGCCGGAACATCGCCCCCGGGATACGGAATCCGGACATACGCCGAGTCATAGCGTACTGCGTGATGCGATCTCTCAACCGCAGCTGCGACCAGCTTCTTCAAAAACTCCTGCCGCGCCGCCAGATTCCCCGGCTTTACCTGGGCGGTCGACGCCTGTGACGCCAGCAGAAGTACTGCGGGAATGGCCACTAGGCAGACGCGCCATTCCCTTTTCCTCAAAGAAGTCCTCATACCCCGAATCTTAACATTGCTTCCTCGGGTTAGAATGTTCTTCCGCGTATGAGCGTAGCAGCCAAATCATTCTCTCAATCAGATATGTTTCGTATCCGCGGAGCGGATACTCGCGATGTGGACGCCCTCGTCCGCTTGATCAACGCCGCTTTCCGTGTCGAGCTGCCCTACATCGAAGGCGACCGCGTCGATGCCGCAGGCGTTCGCTCCTACGTGGCAAAAGGTAAATTCCTCCTCGCCGAAGATTCCTCGGGCCTGGCTGGATGCGTCTACGTTGAGCTTCGCGGCAACCGTGGCTACTTGGGCTTGCTCGGCGTTGATCCCTCGAGGCAGGGAATCGGCCTAGGCCGCAAACTAATGGATGCTGCGGAGAATTTCTTCCGCCAAGCGGATTGCGTCGCTGTCGACCTCCGCGTCATCAGCGCTCGCACACCACTCCCTGCCTTTTACCGCCACCTCGGCTACCACGAATCCGGCACCGCTCCTTTCGCTCCCGACGTCCCCGTAAAGGTTCCCTGCCATTACATCCTCATGTCCAAAACCATTCGCTGAAGGGCGAGAAGCCGTTATAGTCAATTTGCATTCCTTCATTTCCAATCCTTCGCGCCTTCAGGCAAAATACCCCCTCTATTCTGGGGGAACCATGAATCGCACCGTTGCTATCGCATCCATTCTCTTTGCAGGAATCACGATTGCTCCTTTCGGTGGCCACGTCGCCGCCGACGAGCAGCCTCTCTTCGGCTACTCCGCCGAATCTTCCCGCATCGAACGCCAGTGGGAAGAGAAGCTCCGCGCCATTCCTAGCCCGGACAATCTCCGCGCTTACATGCACCGCCTCTCGGCGCGCCCGCACCATGTCGGTTCGCCATACGACAAAGACAACGCCGAATGGATCGCCGGAAAATTCAAGGAGTTTGGTCTCGACACGCACATCGAGCAGTTCGATGTCCTCTTTCCAACTCCTAAAGAACGCCTCGTCGAACTTGTCGAAGGCGGCCCAAAGTTCGTCGCCAAGCTCCAGGAACCCGCGTTGCCACAGGACCCCACCTCCAATCAGCAGGCCGAGCAGCTCCCGACTTACAACGCTTACTCGATCGACGGCGATGTGACCGCTCTTCTCGTCTACGTCAACTATGGAATCCCCGAGGACTACGAGCAGCTCGAGCGCCTGGGCGTTTCCGTGAAGGGGAAGATTGTCATCGCGCGCTACTATCACTCCTGGCGCGGCATCAAGCCAAAAGTCGCGGCCGAGCACGGCGCGGTCGGCTGCCTCATATTCTCCGATCCGCATGAAGACGGGTTCGTCCACGGCGAGACGTTCCCCGCCGGGCCCTATCGCCCACCCGACGGTGTTCAGCGTGGCAGCGTCGCCGATATGCCGTTTTATCCCGGTGACCCGCTCACGCCGGGCGTTGGCGCAACGAAAGACGCCAAGCGCCTGAAAATCGAAGACGCCCCAACAATTACCAAAATCCCCGTCCTGCCGATCTCGTACGCGGATGCACAGCCGCTGCTTGCGGCCCTGACCGGGCGCGTGGCCCCCGAAAGTTGGCGCGGCGGCCTTGGCATCACCTATCACGTCGGCCCTGGCCCCGCGAAAGTCCACCTCAAGGTGAAATCGAACTGGGACGTCAAGCCTATTTACGACGTCATCGGAAAAATTCAAGGCGCTACCTTTCCCGATGAGTGGGTGATTCGTGGCAATCATCACGACGGGTGGGTGAACGGTGCGGAAGATCCTATCTCCGGCCAAGTTGCCCTTATGGAAGAAGCGCGGGCGCTCGGCGAGTTGGTCAAGTCCGGCTGGAAGCCCAAGCGCACCGTCATTTATTGCGCGTGGGATGGAGAAGAGCCTGGATTGCTCGGCTCGACCGAATGGGCCGAGCAGCACTACGACGAACTGCGCGCGCACGCCGTCGCCTATATCAATTCTGACGGTAATGGCCGCGGCTATCTCGAAGTGGAAGGCTCACACACGCTCGAAAAGTTCAGCAACGATATCGCGCGCGAAATATCAGACCCGGAAACGAAACTCAGCGTGTGGAAGCGCCAGCAGCTTCACGAAATTGCCAACGCCAAAACGCCGGAACTGCGCGAAGAAATTCGCAAACGTGCCGATTGGCGCATTCCGGCGCTCGGTTCCGGTTCGGACTACACCGCATTCCTGCAGCACGACGGCGTGGCTTCGCTCAATATCGGTTTCGGTGGCGAAGACCAAGGCGGCATCTACCACTCCATCTACGACGATTTCTACTGGTACACCCATTTCAGCGACACGGACTTTGTCTACGGCCGCGCGCTCGCGCAGACCGGCGGCACGGCTGTAATGCATCTCGCCGACGCGGATTTGCTTCCGTTCGAATTCGAAAATTTTGCCGACACCGTCCAGACCTATCTCAAGGAATTGAAAACTCTTTCGCAAAAAATGCAGGACGATATTCGCGAACGAAACAGGGAAATCGAGGAAGGCCTTTTCAAGGCCACCGACGATCCCAGGCGCCCGCTGGTTCCGCCTTCGGTGGAAGCCGTTCCACCCCATTTGAATTTCGCTCCAATGGAAAACGCCGTGGAGGCGCTCACACGCAGCGCGGAGGAGTACCACAAAGCCCTGGAACAGGCGAACGCCAATGGCGGCGCCGCGCTGGCGTCCTCTTCGCTCGCCGAAGTCAACAAGCTGCTCATCGAAAGTGAACGCAAACTCACAAATGCCGAAGGCCTCCCCAATCGCCCGTGGTTCAAGCACCAGCTTTACGCTCCGGGTTTTTACACTGGCTATGGGGTCAAGACCGTGCCGGCTGTCCGCGAAGCCATTGAGCTAAAAAAATGGAAGCAGGCCGACGAAGCGATCGTCGTCGTTGCGCGGGTTTTGCAGGATGAGGTTGCTCTGGTTTCGTCCGCTGCCGCAAAACTGACGGCCGCAGCGGCACACTGATTCGGAAGGAGCGGAGCCATTCCTTCCTATAACCTCGCGATCGTCGGATTTGGCAACGTCGGCCGCGAGTTTCTTCGTTTGCTCGTTTCCAAGGAAACCGAGCTGCGCCGCCGCTATGATGCGCGCTGGCGGCTGACCGGCGTAGCTACGCGCCGCTCTGGCTGGGTAGCCGACCCCGAGGGGCTAAACCCGCTCGCCATCCTTAATAGCCGCTGGCCCGCTCTCCCATCCCAGCCGTGCCGCGACGTTCGCGAGTGGCTCGAAAAGGCGCACGCGGACGTTTTGTTTGAAGCCAGCTCACTCGACGTGCAAACTGGTCAGCCGGCCATCGAGCATCTGAAAGCCGCCCTGGAACTCGGAGCGCATGCCATCACCGCGAACAAAGGGCCGATCGTGCACGCTTTTCGCGAACTCGCGGCCCTAGCCCACGAAAAAAAGAAAAAGTTTCTTTACGAAGCGACGGTCATGGACGGTGTGCCGATTTTTTCACTTTTTCCGCTGGGCTTGCCCGCGACGGTCCTGCAAGGATTTTCTGGCCTACTCAATTCCACGACGAATGTAGTTCTCACGGAAATTGAAAAAGGCCGCTCGTTCGACGAAGCGGTGAAGCGCGCGCAGGCCATGGGCGTGGCGGAAACGGATCCGGCCGCGGACCTCGACGGCTGGGATGCCGCCGTGAAAGTTGCAACGTTGGCAATCGTGCTGATGGGCGTGCCTGTGAAACTCGAACATGTCAAGCGCACTGGCATCCGCGATCTCAGCGAAGAAAAAATCCGCTCCGTGCGCGCTGCGGGAATGCGCTACAAGCTCGTCTGCCGCGCCGAACGGCGCGGTGACGGCGTGGTTTGTACTGTACAACCGGAACTGCTGCTCGCTTCCGGTCCGCTCGCAAATCTCGAAGGTACGAGCTCGGCGATTCGATTTGACCTGGACGTATTCAGCTTTTCGATTGTGGAACACAATCCGGGAGTTGAGGCGACTGCTTATGGGCTGCTCGCAGATTTTCTCCGCGCCGTGCAGGCATAGTTTTATCCTGCGCGCGTGCCGTTCGGGACGGGCCGCTCCGGAACCGAGAGAACCGGCTTGATGCCGTCCGCGTAGCCGATATCGAAGAGCATCCCTTCGGAAATTTCGCCGGCCATTTTGCGCGGCTCCAGGTTCACCACGAAGAGCGCTTGGTGTCCTTCGACCTCGCGAGGATTTGTGCGTTCCTTCTTGATCCCGGCCAGAATGGTTCGCGAATGGTCGCCAAAATTCACCCTCAACTTCATGAGCTTGTCCGAACGAGAAACCTCTTCGACTCGCTCAATCGTTCCAACACGGATGTCGAGCGCTTCGAGGGCACCAATGGGAACGATTGGCTTGATCGGTGCCGGCATGAATTCGCTCATGCTTTACCGCCTGTAGTGCGCGGCATAAGCAGGCGTGGGAATCGCAGGATCGCACCGCTCATCGCGGATCGGCGCCCCCGCTGTGAAAGCAAGCGGAATCACGCCCGCCCAGACTGGCAGCGCGTAGTCCGCTGCGTCGTCTTCGACCGGCCCGCTCCTTATCTTCGCGGAAACCTCAGTGAGCGGCAGCCGAAGCATGCTTGTGGCTTTCAATTCCTTTTCGTTCGGCTGGCGCGCGTCGTTCCAGCGGCCGGAAATTATTTTTTCCGTGAAGGCCTGCAGCGCTTCGAGTTTTTCTTCCGCCCTGTCGACCAGAGCCGCTTTGCCGAGCGCCACCACGGAGCGGTAATTCATGGAGTGATTGAAGACCGAGCGGGCGAGCACGAATCCATCGGTAAGAGTGACCGTGACGCACACGGAAATTCCTTCGCTAATGTTGCGCAGCATTCGGCTGGCCGCAGAGCCATGGAAATAGATCGCGTCGCCCACTCGCGCGAACAACGTGGGTATGACGAAAGGCTGGCCATCGATGGCAAATCCGACGTGGCAGAGGTAACCTTCGTCGAGAATTTTATAGATAGTTTCGCGATCGTAAGCGCCGCGATGTGCTTCACGCACGACGCGTGTGCGCTCCGTAGGCGGGATGGTTTCGGGCACGATTCACCTCATTGAGAAACGTGGCGCAAAGCCGGCCGGTTGGTGGCCGCTCATTTGATTTGTAGCCGGCGCCAAAGCGGCATGAGTGGGGAACAACCACAAGTATCGTATCACGGGCAAACTGGGGCGAATTCGTGACGCGTGGGGAGCGTGGAAAAATGTGGTCCCAATTTGGATGTACGCCCGGGCGTTTGAGCAAAGACAAATCGCCTTGCCGTTCTAATCACGCAAGTAGGTGCGTAGCATCCTGCGCCCCTACTACCGGGGCGTCACGTGTGAGAAACTAGCGGACCTGAGATCGCAACAATTTTGTGATTGGAAAAGAGACGATGAGCACACCAGCGATGCATAGCGCCGAAACAAAATCTTTTGATATCGCCTGGGTGAGGGAACAATTTCCTTCGCTGAGTTTGCAATACCACCGCCACGGCTCCGCCTTTCTGGATGGGCCGGCGGGCACGCAAGTCCCCAAGCCGGTGATGGACGCGGTGCAATATTATTTCCTGGGTGCTAATGCGAATACTTACGGTGCGTTTCTGACCAGCCGGCGTAATGATGAAATGATTCTTTCGGTGCGGGCGGCGATGGCGGATTTTTTCAATTGCGATGCGAATGAAGTGGTCTTCGGGCAGAACATGACCACCATCACGTTTGCGCTGGCGCGCTCGATTGGGCGCGAGCTCAAAGCCGGCGATGAAATTGTCGTGACCACGCTAGACCACGATGCGAACGTGGCGCCGTGGCGAGCCCTGGAGGAAAAGGGAGTCGTGATCCGCCAGGTGGACATTCACGAAGACGATTGCACGTTGGACATGGACGATTTGAAACGAAAAATTTCGGCAAAGACGAAGCTCGTCGCCGTGGGATATGCCTCCAACATGGTGGGAACCATCAATCCCCTCGCCGAAATCACCAAACTAGCGCACGCGGCTGGCGCGCTCATGTTCGTTGATGCCGTACATTATGCCCCGCACGGGCTGATTGACGTGAAGGCGTTGGATTGCGATTTCCTGGTGTGCTCGCCGTACAAGTTTTTCGGTCCGCATATGGGAACGCTGTACGGCAAGCACGAGCACCTGGAGAAGTTCAAACCGTACAAGGTGCGCCCGGCAACGAACACGTCACCGGAATGCTGGGAAACGGGAACGCAAGTTCAAGAATTAATCGCGGGCATCGGCGCAGCCGTTGATTACATCACCGAGTTGGGACGTCATTGTGACCCGGGCGCGAAGACCCGCCGCGAAGCCTTGCAAGCAGCGTACCGCGCCACGCATCAATACGAAACCGGATTGCTGACTCGGTTGATCGGAGGGCTGCAAACAATTCCCGGGATGCGCATCTTCGGCATCACGGACGCAAAACGATTTGACGAGCGCTGCTCGACGTTGTCATTTCGTCTGGGCGATCACAAACCCACAAAGATTGCCACGTTCCTGGGAGATCGCGGAATCTTCACCTGGGACGGCAATTTCTACGCCCTAAATCTTTCCGAACGCCTCGGCGTCGAGCAACACGGCGGCGTCCTGCGCGTCGGCCTCGTCCATTACAACACCGTCGAAGAAGTAGACCGCCTGCTCGCCGCGCTGGGCGAGTTCGTTTCATCCCAAGGGTGATGTTTGGGCACAAAAACGGACAGTTGGGCATCCCGTCAGGAATCCGTGCGGAAGGAGCAATACGATGAGCGGGGAAGGCATCGAAGCATTGCCAGGCACTGAACTGACCCAAGACGAGAAAGCCTTTGCCGCCCTATCGCATGCGCTAATGGTCTCCACATGGTGGATTGGCCCCCTAATCATCTACCTGACAAAGAAGGAATCCCGATTCGTCAGCTTCCATTCTCTGCAGGCGCTCTTCTGGCAAATCATTTTTACCCTGCTTTATGCAGGTGGCTTGGCGGTCTTTTTCGTGGTAATGCTCAGCACCGTCTTGTCAATGCCCCAGGGGAAGACGACCGCACCGCCCCAGTTCCCGGCTGCATTTTTCCTCGTATTTCCCCTCTTCTGGTTGATCATCATGGGCGGCTTCGCGATTTCCCTGACACTTGGAATCATCTACTGCCTTAAAGCTATGCGCGGCGAATGGGCTGGCTATCCCATTATCGGCCGATGGGTGCGCCGAATCGTTCGAGCCTGACATGGTGATGCGACCGAAACCAATTGTATTGACGGTGTTGGATGGCTGGGGATACCGCGCGGCGACGAAGGACAACGCAATAGCGTCGGCGCGGAAGCCGGCATACGACGAGTTGATCCAGAAATTTCCCAACACTTTGATTCACACTTCCGGGCCGTTTGTCGGTTTGCCCGAAGGACAGATGGGCAACAGCGAAGTGGGCCACATGAACATGGGCGCGGGGCGCATCGTGCACATGGACATCACGCGGATCGACCTGATGATCGCGAACAAGCAACTGCAGAACGTCCCCCTGTTTCAACAGGCGATGGAGCGCGGACGCGCCCAGCAACTGCATTTCATCGGATTGCTCAGCGACGGCGGCGTGCACTCGCACATTCAGCATTTGTTTGCGCTGCTGGAGATGGCCAAGCAGCAAAAAGTCGAAAAAGTGTTCGTGCACTGTTTCATGGACGGGCGCGACACGCCGCCGAACAGCGGCCGGGACTACGTCCGGCAGTTGCAGCAGAAGATGCGCGAATTGGGCATCGGTGAAATCGCAACGCTGGTGGGGCGCTACTACGCGATGGATCGCGACAACCGCTGGGAGCGCATCGAGTTGGCTTATCGCGCGCTGGTTCATGGAGAAGCGGAAACGCGGACGGATGATCCCATTAAGGCGCTCCGGCGGAGTTATGAATCGGACGTTACGGACGAATTCATCAAGCCGATTGTGGTGACGAAGGGAAGCGGAGCTTCCGCCGCGCCTGTTGGCCTGATCCGCGACGATGATGCCGTGATTTTCTTCAATTTTCGCGCGGACCGCGCGCGGCAAATGACATTCGCGCTGGCCGCGCCGGACTTCGACAAATTTGTGGATGTGAAGCGGCAGAAAAATCTGTTTTACGTGGCGATGACGCAGTACGACAAGAACTGGCCGTGGCTGAAGTACGTGATTGCGCCGGAGAAACTGGAACATATCCTGGCGCAGGTTTTTGTCGAGCTGCAGTACAAGAATTTGCGGACGGCGGAGACGGAAAAATACGCGCACGTGACTTATTTTTTTAACGGCGGAGTGGAGAAGCCTTTCGCGGGAGAGGAGCGCATCCTGGTGCCGTCGCCGAAGGTGGCGACTTACGATTTGAAGCCGGAAATGTCGGCGGCGGGAATCACAGAGACGGTAGTGAAAGCGATCGAGAAGAATGAGTTTGACGCCATCATCATGAACTACGCGAATGCGGACATGGTGGGGCATTCCGGAAAACTGGAAGCGGCGATCGAGGCCGTGGAAGCCGTGGACGCGGGACTGGGAAGGATTTATCAAGCGCTGAAGCCGCGCGGAGGAGTCTGGATGATCACCGCAGACCACGGGAACGCGGAGACCATGATCGATCCCGTCACCGGAGGGCCGCACACGTATCACACCACCAATCCCGTGCCGCTGATTTTGGTGAGTGATGATAACAAATTGCGCCTGAAGCCTGGAGGCTCGCTGCGCGACATTGCACCAACGATGCTAGGCGCGTTGGGGCAGCCGCGCCCGTCGGATATGACCGGAACGGATTTGCGCATCATTTCATAGTCTGACCATGAGCCGCACAACGCCTGCAGAGACAAAGCTGACGATTTGCGTGTGGCATCCGTTTACGGAGTGGCGGCCGAAGCCGGTGATGGCGGAGGCCATTCGAAAACGGTGGCCAGAAACGCGCGTCTTGCATTTGCCGAATTACGACCGGCTGCCGGAAGAGCTGCCGGATACGGATATCTTTGTCGGATATTCGCTGCGCGCCGAGCAATTGAAGGCCGCGAAGAAGCTGAAATGGATTCACTCGACGGCAGCGGGCGTTGCGCAATTGATGTACCTGGAGCTGCGCGATTCCGGAATCATGGTGACGAATCCCAGCGGAATTTTTTCCGTACCGATGGCGGAACACACGATGGGGCTGCTGCTCGCGCTGGCAAGGAATTTTCCGGATTCGGTGCGCGGACAGGACCGCGCGAAATGGTCGCAGCAGGAGATTTGGGACAAGCCGCAGCATTTGACTGAGCTGAATAGAAACGTGCTGCTGATAGTGGGGTACGGATCGATTGGCAGGGAGGTGGCGAAGCGGGCGAGAGGATTTGACATGCGGGTGTGGGGAGTGACGCGATCGGGCAAGGGCGAACCGGCGCATGCGGAGAAGATCTTTGCCGCGTCGCAATTGGCGGAAGCGCTGCCGGGCGCGGATTACGTTTTGATTTGCGCGCCGGAGACGGCCGAAACGAAGCACCTGATTGGCGCGGCTGAGATTGCAAAGATGAAACGTGGCGCGCGGCTGATCAATGTGGGGCGCGGGTCACTGCTGGATGAAGCGGCGCTGGTGCAGGCCCTCGAAAGCGGTGGGCTAGGCGGCGCGGCGCTGGATGTAACAGAGACAGAGCCACTTCCCGCCGAAAGTTCGCTCTGGAAAGCGCCAAATTTGTTCATCACGCCGCACACCAGCGGAGTGAGCGACCGGCTCTGGGATCGCCAAGCGGCGATTTTGATCGACTTGTTGGAAAGATGGTTCGATGGCCGGGAATTGTTCAACCAGGTTGATTTCACGCGCGGCTACTGAAGTGAAAAAGAAATCGGAAACTCGAAATTCGCGACTCTGGCTTCGAATTTCGAGTCAGCCCAGCCCTCCCTAATTTCCAATTTCCATTTTCTAATTTCCAGCCCAGCTAGTCGCCGACGCCGCCTTTGGGGGCTTGATAGCCTTCGCGGGCATAAACCTGGTATTTCTGTTTTTTTCCTTTTTGGTCTTGCACGGTAAGCGGACCGCCGTCGGGCGCGACCAATTCCACTTTAATCTTATGAAACTTGCCGTCCTTGGCGCCATTGGATGGCGAGTAAGAAAGGCTGTACTGGTGGCGGAGGAATGCGGCGACGCTGCGCATGATGTCCGGAATTTCTCCATCGAATTGCGGGAACCAGGCGTAGCCGCCGGTTTCATTGGCAAACGTGCGCAATTGATTTTCGGCTTGCAGGTAGTTCAAGTGTGAACCGAGAGAACCGTGGCTCTCAAGGAAATTAGTGTAGATCTTGCCGAGGCCCACACAGAAAATCGTGACATCGCTGCCGCGGAGTTGCTTCATGGTTTGGTCGAGGGTGTGTTTGGAAAACGTGTCCACGCCACTGGCGAGAACAAGGATGGACTTCTTGCCGCTGACATCCTTGAGGCGGTCGACGGTTTCAAGGATAGCGTCGAAGACGTTGGATTCGCTGAAGCCGGGGAAATAGAGATGATAGATGCCGTTGCGGATTCTATCTTTGTCTTGTGTGAAGTCCTCCACGATGCTGGTCCTCATGTCAAAAGTTTCGAGGGCTACCCAGTCCTTTTGCTGAAGCTGGGGGAGAAAAGCGTCGGACCAATATCTGGAGTAGTAGGAAAAAAAGCTGTAGAAACCGCGGCTGCTGAATTCGAGCAGCATGACTGTAGTAATAGGAGCTTCCGTGGGGGCGAAGTTAGTGATGGTCTGGGGAACGCCATCATCGAGAATGCGGAAGTTTTCTTTCTTAAGACCCGGGATGATGTCGCCATGCTGGGTGGTAGCAACAACATCAAGCGTGACGATGGGAACGTCGACGGCGATGGTTACGCCGGCTTGCGGCGGAGGCTGTTGCGCGACAGTCGGCGGTTTTTGAGAATCGGGTTTCTGCTGCTGTTGCGGGGGAGGCGGAGCGCCGCCTTGGGGACCGCTGGGAGCCTGGGCAAACGCAGAATTCTCGGCCAGCGGCAACACCAGGCAGGTCGCCAGTGCCGCAAGCAAAATTACGGAAAAAATGGCCTTCATGATGTACTCCTTGGTTGCAATCGACAAATGCTAAACTGCTGTTGACGTCCGCATGCCCGAAAAACCGGCGGCCGAAAAGCAGTTGAGTTTAAGCAATCCTTCGGTATTACCCCAGCCAACCCCCCACACCTGCATGTTAGTATGAAGCACATTTGAATCAAAACGTTTACTGAGGCGGCCGGTTGCGGCCACATAGGAACAGGAGGACGGATTGGTGAACTGGAATCGCATGGTCCAGATATTGGCTGGAGTGGCGGCATTTTTGATGGCCGCAAGTTTACTGGTTGCGGCGCAGGTGGCGCCAGAGAGGCCGGGGATCCCGGCAGGGAGTCCGGTGAGCCCGCCGCCACGCTGGGATACGTCGGCGATTGCGAAGGAAGCGCAAGGCTGGCTGGCGGACCTCATCAAGATCAACACGTCGAATCCGCCAGGAAACGAGCAGATCGCGGCAATGTACATCATGGGGATCCTGGCGAAGGAAGGGATCAAGGCAGAAATTCTCGACATGGCGCCAGGGCGGAGCGCGGTAGTGGCGCGGCTGCGCAGCTCGGCGGTAGCGCAACCGTCGCGGGCGCTATTGCTCGTAGCGCACCTGGACACGGTACCGGTAGAGAAGTCGCGGTGGAGCGTGGACCCCTTCGGCGCGGTGGTCAAGGACGGATATTTATACGGACGAGGCGCGATTGATGACAAAGGGATGGTGGCGGCAAACCTGGCCGTGTTTATTTCGCTGAAGCGTTCGATGGTGCGTCTGAACCGTGACGTGATTTTTCTGGCGACGGATGACGAGGAAACCAGCGGCGAGGCCAGCATTCGCATGCTGATTGCGAAGCACTGGGAGAAGATCGCGGCGGGGTTCGCGATTAACGAAGGCGGAAACGTTTTCATCAAGAACGGAAAAGTGCAGTACGCCGGCGTGCAGGCGGACGAAAAAGTGGCGGCAAACATTGCGGTGATCGCGCGGGGAACATCAGGCCACGCTTCGCAGCCGACGAAAGACAATGCAGTTGTGCACCTGGCGGCGGCGGTGGCGAAGATCGGAACATATTCGGCTCCGGTGCGCTTCACATCGATTGTGCGAAGGTATTTCGAAGGGCTGGCGGCGCTGGAAGACGACGACATCGGCAAGTGGATGCGGTCGATGGAAACTTCGGACCGAGGTGAACACGCGCAACGCGTGATTTCCGATGCCAGCCCGCTATGGAATGCGATGCTGCGTGACACCATCGCGCCGACGGTGCTGACCGCCGGTGTTGCGAACAACGTGATTCCGGCGGAGGCCCGGGCCAACCTGAACGTGCGGCTGCTGCCGGGCGACTCGATTAGCACAGTTGTGAACGATTTGAACAAGCTGGTGAACGACCCGCTGGTGAGGCTGGAGGTGCAGCCGAATGCGGGGCTGACCGCGCCATCGTCGTCCCTGGAATCGGAATTTTATGGAGTGATTTCGAAGGTGGTGTCCCGGGAATTCGGGGGCGCGCCGACGCTGCCGTTTCAATCGACGTGGCTGACGGATTCGGCGCAGTTGCGGCTCCACCAGGTGCAAGCGCTGGGACTTGTACCGTTTCCGCTGACGCAGGATGATCTGAAACGCATGCACGGAGACGACGAGCGAATACCGGTGGCGGCTTTCGACAAGGGCGTGGACGTACTGGCGAAGATTGTCAACGAATTCGCAGTGGCGCATTAAAACAGAAGAATTTTAATGGCGAACAGAAAACAGACAGCCGCAAATTCGCGCGCTTCGCGTAAAGAATAAAAACAGTCAACAATCGGTGCCCTCAAAAGACGCATGAGCTTCCGCCATTCCAAAATAGTGTGCACCATCGGACCAGCGACGCGTTCGCCGAAGATGATGGATCGTTTACTGAGAGCGGGGATGGACGTGGCGCGGCTGAATTTTTCGCACAGTACGCACGAGGAGCACGCGAAAAGCATCGCGATGCTGCGGGCAGCGGCGGTGGAGCACGAAAAACCGATCGCGATTCTTGCCGATCTTCAGGGACCGAAAATCCGGACTGGGCCGCTGGCGGGGGGCGGGCCGGTGCTGCTGCGCACGGGGCAGCGCTTCGTGATCACCACCGCGAAAGTGCTGGGCGATTCGACGCGGGTGAACACCGTGTTCACGCCGCTGCCGCGAGAAGTTCACCGCGGCGACCGCATCCTGCTCTCCGACGGATTGATCGAACTGCGCGTGGAAAACGTCAGCGGCCGTGAAGTGGTTTGCGAAGTCGCAAACGGCGGAGCGCTTGGCGAACATAAGGGAATCAACCTGCCCGGAGTGAAGCTGCGCGTGCCAGCGCTGACACCGAAAGACCGCGCAGACCTGGTTTTCGCGCTGAAACATGGCGCTGATTACATCGCGGTGAGCTTCGTGCGGCGGCCGGAAGACGTGCTGCTGGCGAAGCAGTTGATTCGCCGAGCGGGGAAAGACGTTCCGGTGATCGCGAAGCTGGAGAAACCCGAAGCGATCGAGAATCTGGACGCGATCCTGCTGGCCGCCGACGGCGTTATGGTGGCGCGAGGGGATCTTGGAGTGGAGATGAGTCCGGAGCGCGTGCCAGTGGTCCAGAAAACGATTATTTCGCGAGCCAGGGAATTTCGGCGTCCCGTGATTACCGCAACTCAGATGCTGGAATCGATGACGGAGAACCCGCGGCCAACGCGCGCGGAAGCTTCGGACGTGGCCAACGCGATTTTCGACGGCTCGGACGCGGTGATGCTTTCTGCGGAGACGGCGTCGGGGAAATATCCCATCGAGGCCGTGGCCATGATGGCGCGCATCATCGAGGAGGCGGAAGCAAGCATCCGGGAATTTCCGAGGCCGGCGCCGCAGGAGAAATTGAAAGTGGCGGAGACCGTTGCGGAACTGGTGTGCCACGCTTCGCGCGAGCTGCATATGAAACTGATCGCGGTGTTTACGCATAGCGGATTCACGGCGCGGCTGGTGTCTCGCTACCGGCCACTGGTACCGATCGTGGCGTTCTCGCCGGAAGCGGAAACGCGGCGGCGGCTGGCGCTGATCTGGGGCGCGCTGCCCAGGATGATTCAAGACGTGCAAAAAGTAGACGGGCTAGCCAAGGTCGCGGAGAAGCGCCTCTTGGAAGAGCGGCTGGTGCGCAAGGGCGACGTCATCGGAATCGTGGCGGGCACGCCGATGGGCATTCGCGGAACGACGAACTTCATGAAGTTTCATATTATTGGCGGACCGGCTTGAGGTAGTAACCAGCGGTCGGTGTTTTTGGTATTCAACGGGGGTGACAGCCCCCCCCACCCCCACCCAATTTGCATGAATATCAAAGGAAAGGAGTTACAAAATTTGCATTTCGCAAACGATTGATTCTAAAGGGTTAGTTTTGGGTTGATCCGGGCTAACTCAGCCGAATGGTTTGCTCTTCAAGAGCCGCCCAAAAGAAGAAAAGCGGGAGCAAGCTCCCGCACTGCAGAACACAGTTATCTACAGCACTAATAATGACAGAAATTATAAAAAAGTCAAGAGCGATTTTTGGTTTTTTTCGAGCTGGGACGCAATTAAGGAGACGCAGTGCTAGTTGACCCAGTTGTCGGGGCGGGAGGGTGGTTCTTTCCTGTGTTTGTTGATGTAGACCTCGAAGCGCTTGCGATTGCGTTTGTACTGCCAGTCCGTGACCGTGTTGCGGACGTTGTATAAG